>FMJZ01000905.1_pt1 | contig 49625 bp, 55 predicted proteins | sample 1987881 | NCBI WGS metagenome assembly FMJZ01 (sample SAMEA4378227, study PRJEB15110) | soil metagenome | biome: soil; feature: Field; material: Soil | place: India | collected 2015-03-11 | depth 0 m
TTAAAGAAGCCTTTGCTGCTTCTATGGCTAAAATCCCTGTTCCTAAGGAAACAGTTTTTGAGTCATAGACTTCTATTTCTGCACTTGGATTTTCTTCTTTTATAATATTTTTTGCATTGAGGGCAGATTGAAATGCTCCACTTCCCCAAGAAGTTATATGGATACTTAAAATTGGCCTCTCCTTTTCTAAAAGTTTCTTAAACAATTCATAATATTCTCCAACCCCAGGACATGCAGTCTTAGGCAAATGATTTACATTGTTTTTCAAATATTCCCATACTTCTTCTGGGGTAATATCTATCTTTTCTTTATATTCTTTATTGTTCATGTGTATATAGTAATTGACAATATATATACCATGTTTCTCTGCTAAGTCTTCAGGGATATCAGAAGTTGTGTCTGTTATTATACTAAAACTTTCTTTTGTCATTTAAATTCTCCCCAAATTTATAAAACTTTATAAATCAGTATAACAATATAATCCCTTTTTGTAAATATACCTCTCCACTAAAGAAGGAACAAGGTATTTAATAGATTTTCCCATCTTAATTCTTTCCCTTATTTCTTGAGCGGAAATAGGAAGATATGGAAAATTAAAAAAGAATATTTTATCCTTATTTTTTTTAATAAATCTTTCTAAATTTATATTAAAAATTTCTTCCCCTCTTTTTCCTATAATTAAGTTACATAATTTTATTATCCTTTCAGGTTCTTTCCATGATAAAAATTGGCTAAAGGCATCACTACCTACGAGAAGAAATAATTCTTTGTTTTTATACATATTTCTTATTTCCTCTAAGGTATCTATGAGATATGATTTTCCATCTCTTTTAATCTCTATATCTGAAACCTCAAAATAGGGAATATCAATTATTGCTAATAGAATCATTTCATATCTATCTCTTTCTGACGCAAAGGGAATATCCCTATGGGGAGGAATCTTATTGGGTATAAAAATTACTTTTTCTAAATTAAAATTTTCTCTTGCAGATTCTGCAAACCATAGATGTCCATTATGTATGGGATCAAAGGTTCCCCCTAAAATTCCAATTTTATTGCTCATTTTCAAGTATCAATTGGAAGTGAGGTGATGAATAATATTTGAAAAAGTAATCTCCAATCTTTATAAATTCTCCATCTTTCACCTTGTTCTTTCTTAGAATCTTTAATATTCCTCTTCTACGAATATAGTTTATAAAATAACTTTGAGCCTGAAAATCATAAAGATTTAATCTATTTGCCAGGCTTACTGATTTTTTATCATAAAGAATCCAATATCCACCCTCTTTTTCAATGGAAATAATATCTTCCTTCAATTCTTCCCTTTCCCTTAGTTCCATCTGTGGAATCTCTATCAATTCCTTTAAGTTTTCCCAGATTAAATTAAGCAATTCTTCTAAATTCCACTTAAATTTTGCAGAGATAAAAATATAGGGAAGATTTTTCTGAGAAATCCAATCTTTAATCTCTTCCATTCTTTCTTGGGTTTCAGGAAGATCAATCTTATTAACAGCAATTATTCTCTTTTTATCTAATAATTTAGAATTATATAATCCTAATTCCCTCTCAAGAATAGAATATGCCCTTTCAGGAGAATTTATTTTATCACTTCCATCAAGAATAAATATTAAAAGGCGGGTTCTCTCAATATGTCTTAAAAATTCATGTCCCATCCCTTTCCCTAAGTGAGCCCCCTCGATAAGCCCAGGAATATCTGCTACGGTATAGCTAAACTCATCTCTCTGAACTACTCCAAGATTTGGGAATTTGGTAGTAAAGGGATAATCTCCAATTTCTGGATGGGCTGAGGTTATTTGAGAAAGTAGAGTTGATTTTCCAGCATTAGGAAGACCTGCTAATCCAACATCTGCTATTACCTTTAGCTCTAAATATATCCATCTCTCTTCTCCCTTTTCTCCCTTTTCAGCAAAATAGGGAGTCTGTCTTGTTGATGTAGCAAAGGAGGAATTTCCTCTTCCCCCTTTACCACCCCTTGCAGCAATTACCCTTTGTCCAGAATAGATAAGATCTTCGATAAGCTCATTAGTTTCAGCATCAAAAACCAAAGTTCCTACAGGAACCTTTATAATTAAATCCTTTCCATTTTTTCCATGCTGGTTTTTCCCTCTACCGTGGGAGCCTTTTTCTGCAATAAAATGTCGTTTATAGTAAAAATCTAAAAGGGTATCTAAATTCTCATCAGCCTCGAGAATTACATCTCCACCCTTTCCCCCATCTCCTCCATCGGGACCACCCTGTGGGGTAAATTTCTCCCTTCTAAAGGAGATACATCCCTTTCCCCCATCTCCTCCTTTTACATATATTTTGGCTTTATCTATAAACATTTACTGAGTTGGTATTACATTTACTATCCTTTTGCCTTTTTTAATAGAAAACTTTACAATTCCAGGAGCTAAGGCAAATAAGGTATGATCTTTACCTATTCCTACATTTAAGCCGGGATAAAACTTTGTTCCCCTTTGTCTTACAATTATGTTTCCAGGATATACCATTTCATCTTGAAACTTTTTAACACCTAACCACTTTGGATTACTATCTCTTCCATTTCTACTTGCTCCACCAGACTTTTTATGAGCCATTTTATCACCTCTCTATTGAATAACAATATTTTCAATTGATAATCTTGTGAAGGGTTGTCTATGTCCATATTTTCTTCTATAATGCTTTTTCCTTTTAAATTTAAACACTATAACTTTGGGATATTTATCTTGTTTTAGAACCCTTGCGATAACCTTTACCCCTTCTAAATATGGTTTTCCTATTAAAACCTCCCCATCTTTATTCAAAAGCAAAATTTTGTCTAAAATAATTTCTTCACCTTCCTTAGCACTTATCTTTTCTACCTTAATAATACTTCCTATGGACACTTTATATTGCTTTCCTCCTGTTTCTACTACTGCAAACATTTATTCCCTCCTTCAAAAAGATATTTTTTGTAAAATTTAGACAATACAATTTATCATTTTAAAAATCTTCTTGTCAAGATTTGTAAATAACTTTTTATCTCTTAAAATTTTTTTACTTTTATGCTATAAATCCTATGATATAATTGACAGAGTATTGTTAACATTAAGGAAATAGTGAAGGGAGGATTATAAGATGTCAAGAAAATGTGATATTTGTGGTAAGGGACCATGGGTTGGATTACAAGTTAGCCATTCCCATAGAAGAACAAAAAGAAGATGGCTTCCAAATCTTCAAAAAGTTAGAGCAGTAGTTAATGGAAAGATTTTAAATTTAAAGGTTTGTACAAGATGTCTTAAAGCAGGTAAAGTTGTAAGGGCGGTGTAAGGATATGGAAGATAAAATAAAGGATATTGTAAATTTTATAGTAGGGAAGGAAAAGGAAATTGAAGAAAATATTGAATCTACAAAGGAGTATTGGTCTTCCTGGATTAAAAATGAGATTATTCGTTGGGAGGAAGAGGAAAGGAAAATTAGGGAGAATTTTGGAGAGTTTTTAAAAGGATTTGCTGAGGAAAAGAGAGTTGAAATGAGTAAAAAAGAGAAAAAATTAGAAGAGGAATTTCAAAAGAAGAAAGAGGAATATAGAAGAAAATTAGAGGAAAATTATTCTAAAGCTTTAGAATTCCTTTGGGAAAAAATTGGAGAATAGACTATGGCTATTGAACCTATAAAAAGATTTTGGATTGCAGTCTCTAAGGATAATGGAGAGAAACTATCCTCTTTCCTTAAAGAATATTCCTTAATTCATTGGGAGGATCTTTCTCCACAAGAGTCTTCTTCATCTCTTGAATATATGGAGCTTTTGAATAAAATTGAAGAGGTAGAAAGGATTATTTCTAAAATCTTTCCTGAAAAAAAGGGATTTTTAGAGGGATTTTTTGGAGGGAGACCTGAGATTTCAAGGGAAGAATTAGAAAAATTAAGAAAAGAAATTTCTTGGGAAGATTTATATAAAAAGGCAAAGTCTATTGAAAGATCTTTGAATTTATTAGAAGAAAAAGAAAAATATCTCCAAAATTTATATCAAGAAACCTTATATTGGGAAGATTTAGATGAATATCTTGATTTTCCAAGAAATTTTAAAGGATTTTTCTTTTATAGTGGAAGTTTTATAAAGGAAAATTTTGAAAGGTTTAAAGAGGAAACAAAGGATATTTGGGATAAGGGGTGGATAAAACACTGGGAGAAGGAAAAGGAGATTAAATGTATATTTATAGTTTCAAAGGAAGATAAGGATAAAGTAGAAGAAATTTTATTAAAATGTAAATTTGAATTTCATAGAATTCCATACTTAAAGGGAAAACCTAAGGAAAGCCTTGAGAAAATAAAAAAACATCTGGAAATATTGAGAAAAGATTTAGACGAAATTTTAAAATCTGTAAAGGAACTTTACAATAAAAAATCAAATTTGTTAGCATGGTATGATTACTTTTATATAAAGTCTCAAGAAAAGGGTTTTAAGAATTTTAGTTTTGATAGCAAATATTTTGTAATTTATTCAGGATGGATTCCTCAGAGGACTAAAGAAAAATTTATTAATAAAATAAAAGAAAACCTTGGAGATTTTGTTTGGGAAGAAAGAGATCCTTTACCAGAGGAAGATCCTCCTGTTCTTCTTAAGAATCCTAAAATTTTTAAACCCTTTGAATTTTTAACAAAACTTTATGGACTACCTCCCTATGGAACCTTAGATCCTACACCTTTTACTGCTCCCTTTTATCTTCTTTTCTTTGGAATATGTGTTGGAGATTTTGGCTATGGCTTACTACTTCTTCTCTTCTCCTTACTGGTGAAGAAGAAGTTTAAACCTGAGGGTTCTGCTAAGGAATTAATGGATTTGCTTTCAGTTTTGAGCATTCCATCCATGATTGTAGGAATTATTACCTGGAGCTTTTTTGGAAATCAAATATTTTTAGGACCTGAGGGAAAATTTTTGGGAATTTTTCCTATAATTAATCCATCAGTAGATTTAATAAAAGCCTTGAGTATAGCTCTATTTATTGGAATAATTTCTCAATTTTATGCTTTAATATTGAGATTTATATCTTCTTGGAAAAAGAGGGATTATAGATCTGCTTTATTTGATTCCATTTTATGGATTGTTTTCTTGGGTTCCATATTATTATACCTTTATTCAAGGCTTCAAAATGTGTCTTCCGTAAACTTTATTAAATATCTAATCTTAATAAGCTTATTGGGGTTGATTTTTACCCAGGGCAGAGAGTATAGGGGAATTGCAAGAATTATTGTGGGAATAATAAGTATTTATGGTATATTAGGAGGATATGGAATAACTTCTTTTATTGGAGATATTCTTTCTTATTCTCGTCTCTTTGCATTAAATTTGGTAAGTTCAATTTTTGGATTTGTGATAACTCAGCTTTCTGAAATGGTAAGAAATATTCCCTTTCTTGGTTTGATTTTATTTAGTATTATTTGGATTGCAGGACAACTTTTAAATTTTATCTTGAGCATATTAGGAGCATTCGTTCACTCTACTCGTTTGCAGTTTCTTGAAATTTTTGGGAGATTCTATTTTGCTGGGGGAAAAATATTTAATTCATTTAAGATAGATGGAAAATATTATAAACTTAAAGAATCCAAATAGGAGGTAAGCGATATGTTGGGATTAGCAATTGCATTAATTGGTGCCGCTTTAGGTGCAGCTCTTGCAGCTGCAGGTTCTGGCAAGGGGGTTGGAATTGCAGGGGAATCAGCTGCAGGAGTTTTAGCAGAGAAGCCAGAACTTTTTGGAACAGTTTTAATTCTTCAAGCTCTTCCCGGGACCCAAGGTTTTTATGGTTTTATCTCTGCATTTCTTATTTTATTAAGATTAGGAATCTTAGGGGGAAGATTGCCAGAGTTAACTATTGAGCAAGGACTTTCAGTATTTGCTGTCTCCATTCCAATAATGTTTGGGGAATTTGTCAGTGCCATATGGCAAGGTAGAGCCAGTGCAGCAGCTCTACAAATGGTAGCTCAAAAACCTGAGACTTCAGGACAGGCAATTATTATTCCTGCATTAGTAGAAACCTATGCTATTCTTTCTCTAATAACTTCAATAATCTTTCTATTCTATGGAGTGAAAATATAAATGGGTCTAGAAAAGATTATTGAAAGATTAGATAAAGAAAGAGAAGAAAAAATTTTAGAGATAAAAAATAAAGCAGAAAAGGAATTGGAAAAAATTTTAGAAAAAAGGAAAAAAGAATTAGAACTTTGGAAGGAAGAGAGAATAAAGAGATTAGAGGAAACTTTATTAAATGAAGAGAGTATTGCTTTAGCTAAAAAGAGACTAAAATTTAAAGATGAAATATCTGCATTAGAAAATGAGATGATTTTAAAATTAAGAGGGGATATTTTAAATAAATTTCTTTCCCTAAATAGCCGTGAATACCAAAGATTTTGGGAAAAGATGTTAGATAAAGAGGGTATAAATTCAGGAGAAATTATTTTAGCAAAGGGAGAGCAAAGATTAAATATAAAAGATTTATGTGATAAATATAATTTAACTTATAAAGGCGAAGTATATGAGGGAAAAGCAGGATTTATGGTTAAAATAGAAAATATTATTTTGGATTTGACTTTGGAAAGTATTATTGATGAAGAAATAAATAAATATATTTTAGACATAGCAAGAATATTAAGAGGAGAAGTTGAATGAGCTACCAAAAATATCTATTTATATCTACAAATTTAAAGGCAAAAATTTCTAAATTTATAGACCTTTCTTCCTTTTTATGGCTTAAGGAAGCAGAGTGGGAAGAGGTTGGGGATTGGTTAAAGAATACTCCTTACAATTTTTTATTAGAAAATGAAGATTGGGATAAGGCTTTATGGGAGCATTTAAATAAGGAACTTCAAAATATAAGAAGAAACATAAGGGATAAAATTTTTGAAAGTTTACTTCTCTGGGATTTTTATTTTTATAATTTAAAAGCTTCTATACATCAAATTAATAAGGAAACTGATTGGGAAGTTTTATATCCTATAAATTTTCCTGAAAGATTTTATCAAGAATCTAAATTTATTTACCAAAGAGCTATTAAAATTTGGGAAGAGACAAATGATATCTTTGAGGTAGATTTGTTTTTAGACTTACAAAATATTTTGATTTCTGAAAGTTTTCTTGAGAATTTAGGAAATAGAAATCTCTATTCTTTCTTTAATTTTAGAAACAGATTACTACTTATTGAAATTCTCTATAGAGCAACAAACTTGGGAAAAAGATGGGAAGAAATTGAAAAAGCAGGAATTTTACAAGTTAAGTATGGAATTGATTTTAAATATTTATATTCTTTATCAATGAATCAATGGCCTGAATTTTTTAGTGGAAAATATAGAGATTTTACAAAAGAGTTAATTGAAAAAAAAGAGGATATAGATTTTCTAATTGAGAAGTTTGTTTTTGAATTTTTGAAGAAGAATTTTTCGAAAGTAGTAAGTGGTCCTGAAGTTGTTTTATATTACTTTTATAATAAATACTTAGAGGGAAAGGAATTAATATCTATTTTGAAATTGAAGAGAAATAAAATTCCCTTTAATTTATGGGAAAAGAGGTTTTTAAAGATAAATGTCTGAGGGAAGAATTGCGATTATAGGTTTTAAAGATTTAATAGAGATTTTTAAAATTTTTGGAGTGGAGACCTTTAGTGTTAAGAATGGTTTACAAGCTCTGGATGTCTTTAAAAATCTCTCCGAAAAGGAGTATAAACTTATAATAATCTTGGAGAGCGTCTCTCAAAAAATTTTAGAGCAAAAGACAAAGAAGAGAATCCTTATTCTTCCTGATACTTTTTCTCATATTAATTTGGGGATGGAAATCATAAGAAAAAATATTGAAAGGGTATTGGGAGTAGATATCTTAGCAGAAGGAGAGGGATACTATGAAAGGAAAAATTATTAGGGTAGCAGGTCCTTTAGTTATAGCTAAGGGACTTGCCGATGTTAAGATGTATGAAATGGTAAGAGTGGGAAATTTGGAGCTTTTTGGTGAAATTATTGGATTAGATAAAGATACCGCAGCAATTCAAGTTTATGAAGAAACTCAAGGAATAGGCCCAGGAGAACCCGTATATCCTTTAGGAGAACCCTTAAGTGTAGAATTAGGTCCAGGTATTATTGGACAGATATATGATGGAATTCAAAGGCCTTTAACCCAATTGGCCTTAAAAACTGGAGATTTTTTAAGTAGAGGTCTTTCTCTTCCTGCATTAGATAGAGAGAAAAAATGGGATTTTGAGGCAAGGGTTAATAAGAGAGAATATGTAGAAGGAGGAGATATCTTGGGAATTGTTCCAGAGACTTCTGCATTAGAGCATAGGATCCTCTTACCTCCAAATCTTAAGGGAAAGATCTTAGATATTAAAAGGGGAAGTTTTACAGTAGAAGAAACAATAGGTATCCTTGAGGATGAAAAGGGAAATAAAGTTGAATTAAAATTAATGCATAAGTGGCCAGTAAGATATCAGAGACCTGTAAAAGAGAAGAGAACTCCAGTTATTCCTTTAATCACAGGGCAACGGGTTTTAGATACCTTCTTCCCTTTAGTTAAAGGGGGAACTGCTTGTGTTCCTGGCCCCTTTGGAAGTGGTAAAACTATAATACAGCATCAATTGGCAAAATGGGCTGATACAGAAGTAGTGGTATATATTGGGTGTGGTGAAAGGGGAAATGAAATGACAGAAGTTCTTATAGAATTTCCAGAGCTAAAGGATCCAAGAACTGGGAAGCCTCTGATGGAAAGAACAGTATTAATTGCCAATACTTCTAATATGCCTGTTGCTGCAAGAGAAGCATCAGTATTTACAGGTATAACCATTGCAGAATATTTTAGAGATATGGGCTATCATGTATCATTAATGGCTGATTCTACATCTCGTTGGGCAGAGGCAATGCGTGAAATTTCTGGAAGATTAGGAGAAATGCCAGGAGAAGAGGGTTATCCTGCTTATCTTGCATCAAGAATTGCAAGCTTCTATGAGAGGGCAGGTTTAGTTTACTGTCTTGGAAGAGATAAAAGAGTTGCCTCTATTAGCATTATTGGAGCAGTTTCTCCCCCAGGTGGAGACCTCTCGGATCCAGTGGTTCAAGCTACTTTAAGAGTAACTAAGGTATTTTGGGGATTAGATGCACGTCTTGCCTTTGCAAGACATTTTCCAGCTATAGATTGGCTTATTAGTTATTCCCTTTATGTAGAGCCTGTTTCTGAATATTGGAGAGAAAACATTTCTGAGGATCTATATGAGCTTAGACAGGTCTCAATGGCTATTTTACAAAGGGAAGCAGAACTTCAGGATATCGTAAGACTTGTGGGGATGGAGGCATTATCTCCCCATGATAGATTGATTTTAGAAGTAGCAAGGTCCATTAGGGAGGACTTTTTACATCAAAATGCTCTTCATGAAGTGGATACTTATACTTCTCCCAAAAAGCAATATCTTATGTTAAGAAATATTATAAACTTCTATAGAAAGGCAAGTAGAGTTCTTGATTCAGGAATTGATTTAGAAACTATTTTAAAACTTTCAGAGAGGGAGAAAATTTCCCAGATGAAATATATTCCTGAAAAAGATATTCATAAATTAGAGGAACTTACTGATTTAATCGATAGAAAATTAGAGGAATTAAGGGAGGGAATAAAGCAATATGCCTAAGGAATATACATCTATATCAAGAATAAGCGGACCCTTAGTCTTCGTAGAAAATGTTGAAAATGTTAAATATGGTGAGTTGGTGGAAGTTAAGCTAAGTTCTGGAGAAATACGACAAGGTCAGGTTCTTGAGGCTTACGAAGGAGCAGCCTTGATTCAGATGTTTACCAGTACTCAAGATCTCTCCCTTAAGGGAATGAGGGTTAAATTTTTGGGGCATGTTTTAGAGATAAATCTTTCACCAGCAATATTAGGAAGGACCTTTGATGGATTAGGAAGGCCTCGAGATGGAGGTCCATCTATTATTCCTGAAAAAAGGAGAGATATAAACGGAAGCCCTATAAATCCATATTCTCGATCATATCCTTCAGAATTCATTCAGACAGGTATTTCTGCTATTGATGGGATGAACACCTTAGTTAGGGGGCAGAAATTACCTATATTTTCAGGTGCAGGTCTTCCCCATGCTACTTTAGCAGCCCAGATTGCAAGACAAGCGAGGCTATTGAATGAAGAAGAGAAGTTTGCAGTGGTTTTTGGAGCTCTTGGTATTACCTTTGAGGAAGCAAATTTTTTTATAGAGGAATTTAGAAAAACAGGAGCTTTAGAAAGATCAGTATTATTCATAAATCTTGCCGATGATCCAGTAATTGAAAGAATCGCAACTCCAAGATTTGTTTTAAGTTGTGCAGAATATTTAGCCTTTGATTTGGATATGCATGTTTTAGTTATAATTTCAGACATGACCAATTATGCGGAAGCATTAAGAGAAGTGTCTGCTGCAAGAAAGGAGATCCCAGGGAGAAGAGGATATCCAGGATATCTTTATACAGATCTTGCTACTTTATATGAAAGAGCAGGAAGAATTAAAGGAAAAAAAGGTTCTATAACATTAATTCCCATTCTTACCATGCCAGAAGATGACAGAACTCATCCTATACCTGATCTTACAGGATATATAACTGAAGGGCAGATTTTCCTAAGTAGAGATCTCCATAGAAGGGGAATTTATCCCCCTATTGATGTTTTACAATCTCTTTCTCGACTTATGAGGGGAGGAATAGGTGAGGAAAGGACAAGAAAAGATCATGGAGATCTCTCAAACCAGTTATATGCAGCACACTCCAGAGGGGTAGAAGCAAGGGAATTGGCAGTTGTTTTAGGAGAATCTGCATTAACTGAGGAGGATATTTTGTTTTTAAGATTTGCCCAAGAATTTGAAGAAAAATTTATAAAGCAAGGAGAATATGAGAATAGAAGTATATTTGAAACCTTGGATTTGGGATGGAAATTATTACGAATGCTTCCAAAGAGCTCATTAAAGAGAATAAGACCAGAATATTTAGAAGAGTTCTTGGGGAAAGAATAGTATGCCATTAAAGGTAAATCCCAACAGAATGGAGCTGTTAAGATTAAAAAGGAGATTAGTTGTAGCTCGAAGGGGACATAAACTTCTTGAAGATAAATTGGAAGGTCTAATACAGAAATTTTTGGAAGAAGTAAAGAATTATAAAGAATTAAGAGAGGAGATTTCAGAAAAATTTTTGTCCTTTTTATCCGCAGGATCTTTTACTTTTTTAAAAATACCCTCTTTTGTCTGGAAAGACCTAGTTCTAATAAATGAAGGAGAGACCCTTTTAAAAGAAAAAATTATAAAAGAGATGAATATACCTATTCCTATAGTGGAGATAGAACATATTTATTTCCCAAAATATAGTTTTCTTAGTATACCTTCTTCTTTAGATTCTTTGGTCCTCCAATGGGAGGAACTTTTAGAAGGATTAATAAATTTGGTAAATAAAGAAAAGGAACTTTTGTCTCTTTCTGAAGAGATCGAGAAGACAAAGAGAAGGGTAAATGCATTGGAATATAAACTTATACCACAACTCGAAGAGACAGTAAAATATATAACAACAAAATTAGAGGAATTAGAAAGAAGTAATTTTGTAAGACTTCTTAGATTAAAAGAAGGTTAATGCTAAATAAATTAGTATGGAAAGAAATAGACTTATCTTCTCTTCTTCATAATTTTTCTATCTTAAAAGATAAGGTAGGAAAAAATATAGAAGTTATTCCTGTGGTTAAAGCTGATGCCTATGGACATGGAGCAAGGGTAATAAGTAAATTTTTGGCTGAGAAGGGAGTCAAAAATTTTGCAGTTGCTATAATTGAGGAAGGAATAGAACTTAGAAATTGTGGAATAGAAGGAAAAATATTAGTCCTTTCTCCCCAATTTTTAGATTCAATTTCTTATTTGGTAAATTATAATTTAACCCCTGTTGTTTCTTCATTGGAATTTTTATCTGCTTTAGGAAAATATGTTTTTTCCCAAAATATAGAGTTTTCTTTTCATTTAGGGATAGATACAGGAATGGGTAGAGAAGGATTGATGTTAGGAGATTTAGATAAAGCCTTAAAGATAATAGAAAAATACCCAAGCTTAAAATTGGAAGGTTTATCTTCTCATTTATCAAGCTCTGAAAATAAGTTTGATATATACAATGAGAGACAAGGGGAAATTTTTGAAAAGGCTTACAATAAATTGAAAAAATTAGGCTATAACATCTTCTGCCATTTTGCAAATACAGGCGCCATTTTTAATTTTCCCGATTTTTATTATCATGGAGTAAGACCTGGAATTGCTCTTTATGGATATGGGGATGATAACTTAATACCTGTAATGTCTGTCAAAGCAAGAATTACATTAATAAAAGAGGTTCCAAAGGATTGGGGAATTGGATACAATCATACTTATACTACAAAGTCTCCTACTTTAATTGCTATTATTCCTATGGGGTATGCAGATGGATATAGAAGAGATTTTTCTAATAAGGTTCATGTGATAATAAAAGACAAACTTTTTCCTGTTATCGGAAGGGTTTCCATGGATCAATTTGTAGTAGATATTTCCTCTGACCCGTCTATAAAAATAGGAGACCTGGTAATAATTCTAGGAAGAAGTGGAGATTTGGGTATTGATGCTGAAAAACTTGCCTCTTTAGCAAATACTATACCCTATGAGATATTAACTACCTTTGGTATGGCAAAGAGATTGGGATGTATTTATAAATATGAGGAAAAAATTCTCTCAGAAGCAACTCTTTAATTAAAGATTTTTATTTTTGATTAGCTCTTGAACAAAATTAATTTCTTCTTCTCTATTTTTTATCTTTCCCTCTAAATATCCTATAAAAATACTCTTTAACAATTCTCCTATAATTCTCCCTTCTTTTACTCCAAGATTAATAATATCCTTTCCTCTCAAATGGGGAAATTTTTTTTCTTTAAGTTCCTTTATCTTTAAAAGGATTTGAGATTTCTTATTATCTTGAGTTGACAAAGCCATAAATAATATTAATTCCAAGGGAAGCTCAATGATCTCTTCTAAAGTTTTTTTATCCAAGTTTTTATCAATATATTCAAAATAGTTATTTACTAAGAATATAATCTTGTAAGAAAAATGATATTCTTTTAACCAGTTTATAGCTTTATCCCTTTCGACCTCTCTTAAAAGATTTAAAATCTGAAGACTAATTTGATCTAACTTTTCTTCTTTTCTGAGCTCTTTATTTATCTCTTCAAAATTAGAAGGCAATTTTCTCATGGGAAGAATATAAGGTAAGGCTTCTAATTCTTCTAATCTTATCCAAACCTTTTCAGGTATAGGTTCTTTTAATATTAATAAAATTTCCTCCTTTATCCTCTCTTTACTTAGTTTTTTTAAAAATCCTTGCCCTATTGCATCCTTTAACAATTCAAAGGTTTTTTCCTCAAAATTAAAATTTAACCTCTTTTCCAATCTGATTCCCCTTAAGATTCTTGAAGGATCTTCAATAAAGCTTAAATTATGAAGTACTCTTAATTCTTTTCTTGATAAATCCTCAAGACCCCCATAGAGATCAATAATTTCTAACCATCTATCAGGATTTAAGGAAAGTGCTAAGGTGTTTATGGTAAAGTCTCTTCTCTTTAAATCTAACCAGAAGGAACTTTTCTCAACCTGGGGTAAAGCTCCTGGTGCTTCATAATATTCTTGTCTTGCACTGGCAATATCAATTTTACTTCTATTTTCCAATATAATCTCCGCAGTTCCAAATTGTTCATGAACTCTAATTTTCCCTTTAAGTTTACCTAATAAACCGTCAAGAAAAGGCTTTATATCTCCCTCAACCACAATATCTAAATCCATATTGGGGTATTGTAATAATAAATCTCTCACAAAACCTCCTACTGCATATATGGAAACATTGAGTTGAGAGGATATGTTTCTAATATTTTGCAATATTTCCCACCAAAGGGAATCTTTAAGAAGATCCTCACTTAAAATTGCTATGTTTCCTAAAGGTAAGGGAAGATGGTTTCTCATAAAATGAAATTTTAATATATCCTGTCTTGTTATAATCCCTAAGATTTTCCCATTTTTTACTACAGGAACCCTCCCAATATCCTTTTCCACAAATAATTGCTCGATAAAAGATAGGGGAGTATCAGGATCTACTGTTATTACAGGCTTTGACATAAAGGATTTTACCTTTCTTTTTGACAACTTCATATTTATAGCTTTTTCCACATCCCTTCTACTAATTATTCCCACCAACTTATCTTTATCTAATACACATAATCCTCCATACCCATATCGGATCATAATTTTATGGGCTTCAGAGATAGTTGCATCTTGAGGTATAGTTTCTACAGGATAGGACATTACATTTTTAGCTAAAAGGTTATAGGGAAGTAACTTTTTAAGTTTTCCTCTTAAATAGTTTTCTATTTCTTTTAAATTCTGGTTCGTTAAAACTACAGTGGATGCTGTGGGATGTCCTCCTGGATTAAATTCCTTTAATAGTTCCAAGAGATTTATCTTGACAGTTCTTGATCTTCCCATTAAATACAACTTCTCCTTAATCTTTAGAAGAATGAATAAGGCATCTGCATTTTTTTCATCCAATAATAAATGGGCTAAAATAGAGAGCCCCTCAATATATTTTTCCTTTTCTAAGGAAACCCATAAAATTTTATAGCCACTTATATCCTCTTCTTTTGTATTTTGAAGCATGTCATTTAAAAGATTTCTTTGGTCGTCAGTTAATCTTTCTCTATTGTAATAATTAATGATACTTAAATTTGCACCCCTTTCTAATAAATAAGCACATACTTTAAGATCTCGTGGGGTGGTTGTAGAAAAGGTAAATCCACCTGTATCTTGATATATTCCAAGAGCAAAAATAGTAGCTTCAATGGGATCTATAGGTATATTATTTTTGATAATTAATTCCACCAAAAGAGTCGTTGTAGCTCCAACCTCTTCTATATATTCTTTATCTCCTTTAATATCTCCTGATTTATGGTGATCATAGATCTCTATATATGGTCTTTCTTCTCCTTCAAGTAATTTCTGGAAGTCTTTTTCTAATCTATTCAACCAATGATTATCTACAAGAATAACCTTTTCCACCTTCTCTGGTGGTTTCTCCTGAAATTTTAAAAAATCTTTATATAAAGAATAAAATTCATAAACCTTCCTTTCCATGCTTCTACTTGGTATAACCAATGCTTGAGGAAAAAGTTTTTTCCCTGCATACAAAGAGGCCAAGGCATCAAAATCTAAATAATTATGAGAAAATATTACTTGCATGATATATTATAAATTGAAAAGTCTAAATTTTCTTTTAGAAGAGCTCTAACCAATAAGATTTCCCCAGAAGGGAGTAGTGAAATTTACCCCAATAACTTCAACTTCTTGTTGTAATATTAACCAAACTGCTAAAGTACTATCTAATCCTACTGATAATAAGGCTAAAGCTCTAACTTTCTTATCCTTCATAGCTTATTAACTGTTTCTTGATCTAATCTTTTAATTACCTCTAAAATTAAATTTTTTGCAGTTAAAAAATCATCTAAGTGAATAATACCAGCATGGGAATGAATATATCTTGCAGGAACACCTATTACTATTGAAGGAACCCCTTTAGCATTTATATGAATTCTACCACCATCGGTTCCTCCCCTTTCCAATACTGAAAACTGTAAAGGAATATTTAAAGTTTTTGCAGTTTCTATAAATAATCTTCTGAGATTACTATTGGGAATCATAGTGGCATCATATAGAATTAATGAAGGTCCCTTTCCTAGGGATATAGGTTTTTCCTGTTCTGTTCCTGGAACATCTGTAGCAATGTCTGATTCCAAGATAATTCCTACATCGGGATTTATTAGATAAGAACTTGTGGTTGCTCCCCTTAAGCCCACCTCCTCCTGAACGGTAAAACTTACGTATATTGTATTGGGATGGAGTAAATTGTGTAATTCCCTAAGTATCTCTATTCCCAAAGCACATCCTACTCTGTCATCCCATGCCTTTCCTAAAAGAAGTTTATTATTATATAAAGGAGTAAACTCGCTTTGAGGAATGATGGGATCTCCAGGAGAAACCCCCATTTCCTTTGCCTCTTCCTCACTTTTTGCTCCGATATCAATATACATATCCTTCTTTTCTAAGACCTTCTTCCTTTCCTCCTCTGTTAAGATATGAGGTGGCTTTGATCCAATAACCCCAATAATATCTCCTTTAATGGTTTTTATTATCACCCTTTGGGATAATAATACTTGATCCCACCAACCCCCTAATGGCAAGAATTTTATAAATCCGTCCTTGGTAATACTTTTCACCATAAAACCTATCTCATCCATATGAGCTGATAACATTATCTTTGGAGATTCTTTTTCTCCTTCTTTTCTTACAATTAGACTACCTAATCTATCCTCTAAAATTTCCCCAAGGGGCTCTACATATTTCCTAATTAGTTCCCTTATGTCCTTCTCATATCCAGGAACTCCACTTGTTTCTGTAATTTCCTTTAACATCTTCATTAGATTTTCCATCTTTATTTTTCTCCCCTCTCTAATATTTCTATAGGATATCCTTCTTTCTTTATTTTATCAACTAATCTATCTATTTGAGAAAAATCTTTTGTTTCTAAGGTAATATCTACGATGGTCTCTCCAATGGGAAAAAGGGGATCTGCTCTATCGTGATGAATAGAAACAATATTTGCCTTCTCCTTAGCGATAATTTCTAAAATTTTTGAAAGGCGACCCGGTATATCTAAAACCTTTATACGTAAGTGGATTAATCTTCCTGAGTGAATTAATCCAAATTCAAGAACTCTTGAAAGAAGACTTACGTCAATATTTCCTCCACTTAATATTAAAACAATTTTCTTTTCTCTGATGTTTTGATAATTCCTTAATAGTGCTGATAGGGATACTGCTCCTGCACCTTCCACTAAGGTTTTTGCCCTCTCTAATAGAAGTAGAATTCCTTGAGCGATTTCCCTCTCATCTACTAAAAATATATCATCAAGGTATTTTTCTAATATTTTTTTTGTTAACTCACCTTCTTTCTTTACTGCTATACCATCGGCAATAGTTGAGTAAGGTTTATTCTCTATTTTAATATTTTTAAAACTTTCATAGTATGAAGGAAAGGCAAGGGTTTGGACCCCATAAATTTTAACCTTTGGTTTTTGCTCCTTTATTGCAATAGATATACCACTTGCCAATCCCCCACCACCTATGGGAAGTATTATCGCTTCTAAATCGGGAAGGTCATGAAGAATTTCTAAACCAATAGTTCCCTGACCAGCAATAACTAAAGGATCATCAAAGGGATGAACAAAAATCAAGTTATCTTCCTTTGCTTTCTTTAAAGCATACTTATATGCCTCATCATATAAAGAACCATAAAGAATTACATTTGCAGAATAACCTTTTGTTGAGAGAACTTTAACTAGAGGGGTATTTTCAGGCATAACAATAGTTGTAGGGATAGAAAATGCTTTTCCTGCAAAGGCAACTCCTTGGGCATGATTTCCTGCCGAAGAGGCAATAATTCCCTTTATCTTTTTATCCAGTTGACTAATAACATTGATGGCACCTCTTATCTTAAAGGAACCTGTTTTTTGAAAATTTTCATACTTTAAAAAAACTTCCCTTTGAGTAATCTCGCTAAAGGTTTGAGAGAAACTTAAAGGGGTCGTATGGATCCAAGGAAAAATTCTTTCGAGGGCGTCCTTGACCTCTTTTAAACTGATCATCTTTATCACCTCTTTATTAAAAATCCTTTATCAGTGAATCTACATATTCTTATTTTACATCCTAAATTAGAGGAAATATAATTTTTGACTATATTTAATTTATTTTTGTCTTCAAATAATGCAAAGATGCTTGAGCCTGTTCCCGAGAGGGAAACATAAGGAGAAAATTCCTGTAATCTTTCTTTTAGATCCTTTAATAGAGGATAATTTCTAAATACTATATCCTCAAAAAAGTTATAGGGTTTTGGAAGTTTTTTGTTTTTAATTTCTTCAATAATATAATCCCAATCTAAATGACAACCTAAGCTATTTGGATCAATCTGAGAATATATACTTTTTGTATCAATTCCAAAAGGTGGGGTTATTAATAGTACATAATACTTAGGTAGTTTAGGAATTTTCGTTATTTTTTCTCCCTTTCCTTCTGCTAAAGAGATTCCTCCATATAGAAAAAAGGGAACATCAGAACCTAATTTTGTACCTATTTTAACAAGTTCATTCCTCTCAAGTTCTGTATTAGTTAGTAAATTAAGAACAAATAAAATACTTCCTGCGTTGGAACTTCCGCCTCCTAAACCCCCCTGAATTGGGATTCTTTTTAAATGGTAAATATATAATCCAATTTTTATCTTTGTTTCCTCTATAAAGCTTTTATATGCTTTATATATTAAATTTTCCTCTAGAGGAATTTTATAATTTGAGTTTAATAGAAAATAAGGATAGGGAAGGGGTTTTACTATTAAGAAATCTGAAAGATCAATATTTTGTAAGACTATTTTGACATTATGATAGTTATCAGGTCTTTTGTTAATTACGTCAAGGAATAAGGTTATCTTAGCATAGGAGTAAACTTTTAGTATCATATTTAAAGATAAAATTACTTAAATCAACATAATTTTCCAAGGATAAATTTTCTGCTCTTTCTTTAAAATCTATATTTAATTTTTTAAAAATCTCTTCCCAGGGATATAAGGGGAATTCTCTTTTTAGATTATTTATAAGATACTTTCTTCTACATTTAAAAGAGGATTTTATAAGTCTAAAAAATAATTCTGTATCTCTTATCCTATCTAATTTGGGAGAAAATTTAAATTTTAATAAAAGGGAATCCACTTCTGGGGCTGGAAAAAAGAAATGAGAAGGCACAGAACAGATAACCTCTACTTTATAGGTTAATTCTAACAAAAGAGATAAAGGACTAAACTTTTTGCTTCCTGGTTTTGACATAATTCTTTCTGCCATTTCTTTTTGGAGCATAAGTATCATTAAATCTGCGTATGGCCCCTTTTTTAAGTATTCACCCAAAAAACTTCCTGATACATAATAGGGTAGGTTTCCAAAAATTTTAAAGGGTTTTTCTATAATTGAAGATAAATCTATTTTCAATATATCTTCTATTATTATCTCTATATTCTTAAAATCTTTTACAATCTCCCTTAAAATTTTTTCAAATCTCTTATCGATCTCAACAGCAATTACCTTTTTTGAATATTTTTCTAATTCTACAGTTAAAGTTCCTACCCCTGCTCCTATCTCTAAGATCGTATCAGTTTTTTTTAATTCACCATAGGATATTATTTTTTCTATGATATTTTTATTTACTAAAAAGTTCTGCCCTAAACTTTTCTTTAAAAAAATTTTATTTTTGCTGAGAATTGAAATTAATACCTCTCTATCTGCTAAATCCATTTTAACTAATTCTTTCCAATATATATACAGTTATTTTTCTTCTCCCAAAATTTATTACCTCTCTTCTTGTGGGATAGAGTAGATCAATTCTATATTTCTTAATTGCTCCTCCCGTATCTCCTGCAATAGCAAATCCATAGTTAGGGATATATAATGGAGTTCTAAGGGGAATATATTTTGGATCTACCGCAACAATCCCTTTTATTGCTTTCCATCCAAGGGCTGTTATATCATCTACCCCATTTCCTTCCCATGGATAATATGCCGTTGCTGTCAGAATCAGAGACTTTTTTACTCTAAAGGTTGCAGAGGTAAGTTTAAGATTCTTTAATACAGGGGATGTTATTTCATAAATTGTAGTATCCTTTTTAACTAAAACTTTTCTATTTAATAATTTTTTTTCTTCCAACTTTTTGTTAATGTATAATAACTTCCATTCCTCTTCTATTTTTCCTTCTTTTCCTAGGCTTATTCTCTTTTCTTGGTATTGCTTTCCGTAATAGACCTTAAGTATCATTTCAGGTTTTTCTATAATATATTTTTTAATTTTTTTGTCTTCAACCCTATCTATCTTTATTGTTTTAAGATTGGGATAAAGAGGAGTTCTCGTAGGAGGTGTAATTCTATCCTTTTTATTTATTTTTATATTATTTTCCTTTAAAATTTCCCATACAAACTTTGCTTTGGTTTTAACCTTCATCCTCTTTGTATTACCATCGATTATTGTTATTTCATGAGGAGGTTTAATCAGTCTTGAAGGGTCAAAATAAAATTCATTGATTAAACCATTACTATTTCCTATTAAAAAATTAACGGTTAATATCATAAATAAAATTTTCTTTCTCATTTTGGGACCACCTTTTTAAAGAAATGTTTTCCAACCCTAAAAATCAAAGCTTTTTCAATATTCAATTCTAAATTTGCATCTAAAATCTTTTCTCCATCAATCTCTACTGCTCCTTGAGATATTAATCTTCTTGCCTCACTATTACTTTTTACTGCTCCTATAAGATTCAAAAGTTTTACAATCCAAATTTTTCTCTCATTCACTATATATTCTTCTACTTCTTCTGGTAATTCCCTTTGTCTAAAGATCCGTTCAAATTCCTCTTCTGCCTTTTTACTCTCTTCTTCTCCATGATACATTCTTACGATTTCTCTTGCTAATCTTGCCTTTACATCACGAGGGTGTAATACGTCATCCTTGAGACCTTTTTCTATTTTCTCTATCTCATCCTTGGGAAGATCTGTCGCCAATTGAAAATATCTTATTAGAAGTTCATCAGGAATAGACATTATTTTCCCATACATACTATTAGGTGGTTCTGTAAGTCCAATATAATTTCCAAGACTTTTACTCATTTTTTGTTTTCCATCTAGTCCTTCTAATATGGACATAAGCATTGCAACTTGTGGTTCTTGTCCAAATTCCTTTTGAATCTCTCTTCCCACTAGAAGATTAAATTTTTGGTCTGTACCCCCTAATTCAATATCTGCATTTATAGCAACAGAGTCATAGGCTTGTAGTAATGGGTATAATACTTCATGAAGATATATGGGTTTATTTTCCCTAAATCTTAGAGAAAAATCATCTCTTTCTAATATTCTTGCGATGGTATATTTAGAGAGAAGATTTATTACGTCTTCCAATTTTATTTTTTCAAACCATTCTTCTTGATATCTAATCTCTGCTTTAGATATATCTAAAATTTTTCCAACCTGTTCCTGATAGGTTAAAGAATTTTTCTTTACCTCCTCAGGAGATAAAGGTTTTCTTGTTTCTGATCTTCCTGATGGATCTCCAATTCTCGCTGTGAAATCACCAATAATAAAAACTACTTGATGACCTAATTCCTGAAATTGTTTCATCTTTCTTAAAACTACTGCATGTCCTAAATGTAAATCTGGAGCAGATGGATCTGCGCCCAGTTTTACCCTTAACGGCCTTCCTTCTTTTCTTGCTTTTTTAATCTTTTCTTCCAATCCATCTTCAGGAATTATTTCCACAATATTAGTCATTAATAAAGAGAGTTCTTCTTCTATACTTAATTTATTATTCATTTTTTCTCTCCCTTTCCAAAAAACTTCATCTTTATATAGGGATTTCTATCGATATAAATCAGAATGGGAAGACCAATTAGATAAGTTACCACTGCTTCTCCTATGGCAATATAGATGACATTCAGCAAATAAGGAATCTTAAAAAAGGCATGAAGATATAAACTTACCCCAAGGGCATTTACTATAATTGGAGGAAGAGGAGCCAAATAAATCTTTGGCATTTTATATGTTAAATACCCTGCTATTAATGTACATAGACTTCCAAAAATAATATCAATCCATCCTGCAGGGCTAAAAAAATTTGCCACGAAACAACCTAAAAATAATCCCGGAATTGCTAAGAAATCTATAAAGGGAAATACTGTAAGAAACTCCGAAATTCTAAATTGTATAGGTCCATAACTTATTGCACTAAAAATTAGGGTTAAAACAATATATATACTTGCATATATTGCTATTCTTGCTAAAGTTTTTGAAGACAAAAGGCCACCTCCTTTTGGATTCTTTTCATTTTTCTTTTTATAGACTTATCCCTTGAAGTGGATGCTACTAAAAGTAAGTCCATATCATTCACTCGAAAGGGCATTATTACAATCCTTTCTAAATTTCCATTTAATGATAATTCTTGTATTTTATCATTCTCTAAAGAATTTTCAAATAAGTTTTTACTTTCTTTATAAATTAGAGAAATAAATGCTCCTAAAATCTCTGATAGATTTTCTTCTAAACTACTTTTTAAAACTAATCCTTCAAAGGAGGTAAGAATTAAAAAAGAAAAACGTTCCTCTCTACATTTATTAGAAAAATTATAATCTAATAAACTGGAATTCATATTAACCCCCTATAGATTTAATTCTTTTGAAATACTCTTCATTGCAGACAAGCCTATACCTATAAATTCATCTAAGTTTAAACCAAGCTCTTCGCAGGATTTTATCTGTTCTCTATTTGCTCCCCGTGCAAAACTCTTTTCTTTAAATTTTTTTAATATGAATTCTGTATCTAACGGATCTAATCTTTTATCAGGATGGACTAAGGCGGACGCTACAATCAAACCTGTTAGAGGATCAATAGCATATAATGCCTTCGCCAATAAGCTATTTCTTGGAAATCCATGAATTTCATTATGGGCTTTTATAGCTTCAATCATTTCTGATGGGAGATTATATGGTTTCAATATTTCTTCTGATAAAAGACTATGTTTTTCTGGCTCTTTTTCCGTTAGTTCATAATCTATATCATGAAGTAGCCCTGTTATTCCCCAAAGTTCTTCGTTCCCATTTAGGCGTCTTGCAAGAGCTTTCATTATAGCCTCTGTGGCTAACATGTGTTTTATTAAATTATTATTTTTTACATATTTTTTTAATAAGTTTAGAGCTTCCTCTCTTGTCATGGATATTCTCCTAATATGGTAAAACCCATATCTCAGTTGACTTAGGCAAAATTTCTTTACTAATTTCGGCTTCCCTTTCGGTTAATCTTTTTATAGGATATTTTATGAGAGAAAGAAAACTTTCAACAGAGGCCAAATCAAACTTTAAATTAGAAGTTTTATAATGCATAGGAAGCACAATCTTAGGATTAACCTTTTCTACTATTTCTAATGCTTGATTTGCATCTATAGTATAAACTCCTCCAACTGGAATACAAAGAATATCTATTTCTCCCAATTTTTCTGCTTGTTCCTTTGTTAAAACATGTCCTAAATCTCCTAAATGAGCTATAGTTATTTCGTCTATTTTAAAAACAAAGATTTGATTTTCTCCTCGCTTAGAACCTAAGGATTCATCATGATAGGAATCGATACTCCTAATCTTTATTCCCAATTCTTCTTTCTCTACAATTCCCTTTAAGGTTGTAAATTTTCCTTTTAAAAGCTCTATCGCATTATGATCAAAATGTTCATGGCTTGTAGTAACGATGTTAGGTTCTATATCAGGAATAGGATATCCTATAGATTTATCAAAGGGATCTGTTAACACCTTTATGCCATCTTTACTTGTAAATAAAAAACATGAATGTCCATACCATCTTATTCTCATTTTTCTCCCTCCCTTTACATTCTTTCTGGAGAGGAGATGCCAAGAATTTTTAATCCATCATTAATAATTATTCTAACACTATCTACTAAATTAAGTCTTGCTAAGGTTAATTTTCTATCCTCTGTTAGTACACGGCATGAATCATAAAAGGTGTGAAAAGCAGTAGCAAGCTCTAAAAGGTAATGAGGTAGAAGATGTATTTCCAATGTCCTTATAATATCTCTTAATTTATCAGGATATCTCATTAACAAAATTAAAAGTTCCTTTTCTTTCTTATCTTTTAATAAAGTTAAATTTTCAGAATCTAAATCCTCAAGATTTATATTCTTTTCTTTCGCCTGTCTCAATATACTACAACATCGAGCATGGGCATACTGAACATAATAAACGGGATTATCTACCGCTTGTTTCTTAGCTAATTCAATATCAAAATCTAATTGGCTATCTGCGCTCCTTAATAAGAAGAAAAATCTTATAGGATCTTTACCTACCTCTTCTTGTACTTCCCCTAAGGTTATAAAATCTCCTGTCCTTTTTGAAATCTTTACTTCTTCTTTTCCTCTGAGAAGTCTTACCATTTGAACCAAAATAACATCTAAAATATCAGGAGAAAAACCAAGAGCTTGTAAAGAAGCCTCCACTCTTTTAACATGAGCATGATGATCGGCACCCCAGACATCTATTATCCAGTCAAATCCTCTCTTAATTTTGTCAAAATGATATGCGATATCTGCTAAAAAGTAAGTGGGAGAGCCATCTCTCTTTACTAAAACTCTATCATTTTCATCACCAAATTTTGTTGATGAGAACCAAATGGCAGAGTCCTTTGTATAAATATATCCCTTTTTCTTAAGAATCTCTAATACTTCATTTAATTTTCCATCTCTATGCAAACTTCTCTCACTAAACCAACAGTCATACTCTACCCCAAAATCTTGTAGAGTTTTTTTAATATTTTCTAACATTTTATTTAGAGCATATTCTCTAAAGAATTCCTTTTTTTCCTTTTCATCCATTGCATCAATTTTTCCCTTTTCATTTAATAATTCATAGGCTAAATCCTTTAGATATTCTCCTCTATAACCTTCTTTTGGGAATTCATAATTTATTCCTTGAATTTCCAAGTATCGTGAATATAAAGATTCTCCTAAAAGATCAATTTGGTTTCCTGCATCATTTATATAAAATTCCTTTTCTGCATTCCATTCTACCCTCCTAAAAAGATTTACGAGAGAATCTCCAATAACTACTCCTCTTGCATGAGCGATATGCATAGGACCTGTAGGATTAATACTTCCAAATTCTATTTGTATTTTTTTATAAGTATTAGGTATTTTTACAAAGTTATCTAAATCTTTTCTAATATACTTTATAACATCTATTAGAAGTTGATCGGAAATGAAAAAATTAATAAAGCCAGGTCCTGCAATCTCAATCTTTTCAAAAATATCCTCTGTTTTCAGACTATCAACTAATTCACAGGCAATCTCTAAAGGAGGCTTTTTATTCTTCTGTGCCACTAATAATGGAAGAGGAGTAGAATAGTCTCCAAACTCCTTTTGCTTTGGGATCTCAATTACTACTTCTATTCCATTTACATTTAATCCTCTTTCGCCCAAATCCTTAAGAGCATCTTCTAAAATCTTTCTGATTTTCTCCCTTATCATTTTAATCTCCCTCAAATATTTCTTTAATTAATACTTAAATTGTATCTAAAATATACTCCAGAATTCTATTAAAGGCAAGAATTATATCTTTAGAATGTGTTAAAACTTAGCAATGTAGCTTATTATTAGCCATTGACTTTACTTAGTCACAAATATAAAATCTTAATTAAAATGAATCTAACTTTGTTAGGCGACTTATATAAAAAAGCAAGGTCCTTTCCTGATGCACCCGGAGTATATATCTTTAAGGATGCAAAAGGGAAGATTATTTATGTTGGAAAATCAAAATCTTTAAAAAAAAGAGTTCTTTCTTATTTTAAAGATAATTCTCCTAAAAATATCCTTCTTTTAAAGAGAGCTCAAAGTTTAGATTATATAATAACAGATTCTGAAACTGAAGCCTACATATTGGAATCTATTCTTATAAAAAAACATAGACCCACATATAATATTCAATTAAGAGATGACAAACAATATTCCTTGTTAAAATTGACATTGAATGAGCCTTTTCCTCGATTAATAAAGACAAGAAAAATTGAGGATGACTCTGCAAAATACTTTGGTCCTTTTCCTCAGTCAAGCACTGTTAGAGAAACTATTTCTTTGGTTAAAAAAATCTTTAATCTCAGAAGTTGTTCCTGGGAATTACCAAAAAGAGGACCTAAGAGACCTTGTATATACTATGATCTAAAAAGGTGTAATGCTCCTTGTCAGGGATATATTTCTCAAGAGGAATATAGAAAAATTGTTGATGGGGTTCTTTTATTCTTAGAAGGTAAATATCAAAAATTGGTTGAGGAATTAACAGAGAAAATGAATTCAGCAGTTTCTAATTTAGAATTTGAAAAAGCTATAAAATACAGAGATCAAATAAAATATCTCCAAAGTCTTGGGGAGAAACAAAAGATTCTTTTCTTTGATAAAGAAGATAAAGATCTTATTCAAATTTATATAGAAGAAACTTCTGCTAAAGTTCTTGTTTATTTGATAAGGGAGGGGAAATTAATAGAAAAGAGGATAAATACTCTGAAGGTACCCTTAGATTATGACAAGAAAGAGATATTACTTAGTTTCTTAACCCAATATTATTCTCAAAGGGAAATTTCTAATATAGTGATTATTCCTTTAGATTTAGGAGAAGAAAGGAATGAGATAGAGAGATTTTTATCTGAGAGAAAAAAAGATAATGTTTCTATAAGAGAACCTATAGGGAAAGAGATGGAATTATTGGAAATGGCTTTAAAGGATCTTACTATAATTGAAATTAAAAAGGATAAGGTATGGAATGAATTATTAGAGTTGCAAAAAGTGCTTAATTTAGAGAATATTCCATTATGGATTGAAGGTTATGATGTTTCAAATATTCAAGGAAAAGAGGCAGTGGGATCTCGTGTAGTATTTTATAAGGGATTACCTTATAAAGAAAAATATAGGAGATATAAAATTAAATTTACTAATGAAACACCTAATGACTATTTAATGCTTCAGGAGATAATGGGGAGAAGACTTAAAGATACCGAAGATGAAATTTCTGATATTATTTTAATAGATGGAGGAAAGGGACAACTCAATGTAATATTGGAGGTATTTAAAAGATTAAATATAAAACCAAAGGCTTTAGTAGCTTTAGCTAAAAAGGAGGAGGAAATTTATATTCCAAATAAAAAGAAACCTATAAAATTAGATAAATCTTCTCCTGCTCTACATATATTACAAAGAATCAGAGATGAGGCCCATAGGTTTGCTTTAACCTATCATAGAAAATTAAGAAATAAGAAAATTTTAGAAAATAAATCTATAAAAATTAAAGGATTAGGAGAAAAGAGATGGAGAATATTATTAGAAAAATTCCATTCCATAGATAATATGAAAAAAGTTCCTGAGGAAGAATTTTTAAATATAAATGGGATTCCTAAAACCTTAGGAGAAAGGATTTATCAATATTTACATGATCAAGATTAAAAATTTTTTGACAAATTTAATCAAAAAGAGTATATGATGTATAATTTTATTTGAAAGGAGGGTATGTTATGGAAGTAATATTAGGAAACGAAAAGGTAAAAAGAGGTCTTGCCCAGATGTTAAAGGGTGGAGCAATAATGGACGTTACCAATGCTGAACAAGCAGAAATAGCTGAATCTGCAGGAGCTGTCGCTGTTATGGCTTTGGAGAGGGTCCCTGCAGATATAAGAGCCCAAGGTGGGGTAGCCCGAATGGCAGATCCAAAGAAGATAAAGGAAATAATGTCTGCTGTTAGTATTCCGGTTATGGCAAAGGTAAGAATTGGTCACTTTGTTGAAGCACAAATATTAGAAGCCCTTGGGGTTGATTTTATAGATGAAAGTGAAGTCTTAACTCCAGCAGATGAAAAATATCATATAAATAAACATTTATTCAAAGTTCCCTTTGTTTGTGGAGCAAGGGATTTGGGTGAGGCTTTAAGAAGAATCGCAGAGGGTGCAGCAATGATTAGAACAAAAGGGGAAGCAGGGACAGGAAATGCAGTTGAAGCAGTAAGGCATATGAGACAAATAATGGATGAAATAAGAACCTTAGCTCTTATTCCCGAGGAAGAATTAGTTACAAAAGCAAAGGAATTAGGGGCACCCTTAGAGGTTTTAATGGAAACTAAGAAGTTAGGAAGACTTCCTGTTGTGAATTTTGCAGCTGGAGGTATTGCAACTCCTGCAGATGCTGCATTAATGATGCACCTAGGTGCAGATGGGGTTTTCGTGGGTTCTGGAATATTCAAATCCAAGGATCCAGAAAAGATGGCAAGAGCAATAGTCTTAGCTGTAACTTACTACAATTATCCCGAGGTTCTTGCTGAAATTTCTGAAGATTTAGGGGAACCTATGCCGGGAATTGATGTCCGACAGCTTTCAGAAAAAGATTTATTACAGATTAGGGGTTGGTAATTACTATGAAGATTGGAATTTTAGCTCTTCAAGGTTCTGTAGAAGAACATAAGGGAATTTTAGAAAAATTGGAAATAGAGAATGTCCTGGTAAAAAAAGCAAAGGATTTGGATATTATAGATGGTTTAATATTGCCAGGAGGCGAAAGCACTACTTTTATACACATACTAAAAACTATGGACATTTTTGAATATCTTAAAGAAAAAATTAAGAAGGGCCTTCCTGTGTTTTCCACTTGTGCTGGTTTGATCATTCTTGCAAAAGAAATTGAGAATTATCCTAATCAAAATTCTTTAGGTATATTAAATATTAACTTATCTCGCAATGCTTACGGTCGTCAAAGGGAAAGTTTTATAACCTATCTTTCCATTCCTACATTGGGAGATAAACCCTATGAAGCAGTGTTTATTAGAGCTCCAAAGATAATAAAGACTGGAGAAGGAGTTAAGATCCATGCAATCTTTCAAAATAGTCCTGTTTTCGTGGAAGAGGGGAATATTTTGGGACTTACCTTTCATCCTGAGCTGACTAACGATTTAAGAATTCACAAATATTTTCTAAGTAAAATAAGATAAAGTTTATGTTATGTCAAAATTGTAGAAAAAACCCTATTGAAGTAATTATAGAGATAAATGATGGAGATAAAAAAGAAAGAATTTCTTTGTGTAGAGGTTGTTTTAAAGATTATTATCGTCAATTTCTAAAGGACACCTTTAGGGAACTATTACAGATTGTTGAAGAAAATTTCTTTAAATATAATGATTATTGTCCATATTGTGGAAAAAGTTGGAGAGAAATTGAGGAAAGTAAAAAGATAGGATGCGAAAACTGCTACAAAACTTTTAAAGAAAGATTAAATGGTATTTTAGAGAAAATACATGGAAAGAAGAAATATAGAGGAAAAACTCCGAAATCATCAGGAGAAAAATTTGAAGAGATTATGAGAAATAAAATATTGCTTTCAAAGGCTATTGAAGAGGAAAATTATGAAAAAGCTGCAGAGATTAGAGATTATTTAAAAAAGTTGAGAAAAGGCTGAAAATGAATGAAATTTATAAGTTTTTAGGCTGGATAAGAGAGGATCATCAATATAGAGATATCTTTGTGAGAACAAAAATCCGCCTAATTAGAAATATGGCGGATTTTCCTTTTCCTAATCAAATAGATAATACAAAAAGGAAGGTATTTCAAAATAAAGTAGAATGGTTATTTAACAATAGTAATGTTTTTGAGGGATTTGACTTTATACCTCTAGATAAACAAACTCTAAGAATTAAATACCTCTTTTTAGAAAAGGGAGTTCTCAATGAAAATCCAGAAGAGGACGGTAAAAGCATACTCATTAACAAAAAGGGAGACCTTAGCATATTGATTAATGAAAATGATCACTTCCAATTGCAAAAAAATGTTTCAGGATTTGATTTTGAAAATTCTTTAATTCTCCTATATGAATTAGAGGAGAGACTCTCAGAATATTTTGAATTTGCCTTTGATTCCAATATAGGTTATTTAACTTCCTCAGTAGAAAACATTGGTATTGGAATAAAAATAACCTTTTGGGTTCATCTTCCAGGACTATCCCAAGAAGATGAAGTTCTTAATTTAATGAGATCTTTTAAATCTTCAAAAATATATATGAAAGAAGTTTATAAAAATGAGGATTACTCTGTAGGGAATTTATTCGAAGTTTCCATAGATGAAGGACTTTCTTCCCAAAAAAGACTTATTTCTAAGGTAAAAAGAGTTGTAGAAAAGATAATTAATCGAGAAAGAGAGGCAAGAAAAGTTTTGTTAACAGAAAGAAGGATTATTATTGAGGATACTGTTTATAAGTCCTTAGGACTTATAAATTATAGTAAAATTCTTAGCTTCAGAGGAGCAGTGGAATTGTTATATAACTTGAGATTAGGAGCTTCATTAAATATTATATCAATTCCCCTAAAATTAATTGATATTCTTTCTATTTTTGTTCAGCCAAACCATATTCAATTAAGATATGGAAGGGAATTAAATTCTCCAGAAATGGAAATTTTGAGAGCAAATTTATTGCGTGATGTTTTCAAAAGTTATAAAATATCATAGGGAAGTGTATTAAAGGAGGTGTATTTATATGATGGACAAACTAACGCAAAGAGCATATAGAGTGTTACTATTGGCACAAGAAGAGGCAAGACGTTTAAATTATTCCACAGTTGGAACAGAGCATATTCTATTGGGACTAATTCGTGAAGAAGGGGGAGTTGCTGCCCAAGCCCTTATCAATTTGGGTTTAGATCTTAATTATTTAAGAGCAGAAATAGAACGTTTAATTGGACGGGGAGATGGAACCTCTTATGGTGCACTTCCCTTTACTTCTCGAGCAAAAAAGGTCTTAGAATATGCTTCTGAATCTGCACAAGAATTAAATCATAATTATATTGGAACAGAACATCTTCTTTTAGGGCTTTTAAAAGAAGGAGAAGGTGTTGCTGCCCATGTATTGGAGGGTATGGGGGTAAGATTAGAGGATGTAACTGTGGAAATTTTTAAAATCTTAGGAGAGCCTATTGAGTCTCATAGACTAAAAAATAAGTTTCTTTCTACATCAAGAAAAAAGAGACCAATTACTGCAACCTTAGATGAATTTGGAAGAGATCTTACCCATTTGGCAAGACAAGGAAAATTAGATCCTATAATTGGTAGAGAAAAAGAATTAGAAAGAATAATACAAATTCTTAGTAGAAGGACAAAAAATAATCCAGTACTTATAGGAGAACCAGGGGTTGGAAAAACTGCAATTGTTGAAGGATTAGCCCAAAAAATTGTTACGAATGAAGTTCCAGATGTTCTTTTAAATAAAAAGATTATCGCCTTAGATATGGGAACAATAATTGCTGGAACAAAATACAGAGGTGAATTTGAAGAGAGAATGCAAAGAATTATCGAAGAAGTAAAGATGTCAAAGGATGTTATTCTATTTATTGATGAAATACATACATTGGTAGGGGCAGGAGCTGCAGAGGGAGCAGTTGATGCAGCTAATATTTTAAAACCTTCTCTTGCAAAGGGAGAAATTCAACTTATTGGAGCCACCACTCCTACAGAGTATAGAAAATACATTGAAAAGGATGGTGCTTTAGAGAGAAGGTTTCAACCTGTGAGGGTGATGGAATCCACATATGATGAAACTATACAAATTCTTAAAGGATTAAGAGAAAGGTATGAAAATTTCCATCATGTTAGAATTCCTGATGAAACTATAGAGGAAGCTGTTAAACTCTCATTAAGATATATTAATGATCGTTTCCTTCCAGATAAAGCTATTGATATTATTGATGAGGCATCTGCAAGGGTAAGATTAACAAGACCAAAATCTACTGCACACAGCAATTTGGAAAGAGAACTTGAGAGAATAAAAGAGCAAAAAGGGATTGCAATAAGGAATCAAAATTTTGAAAGGGCAGCTCAATTGAGGAATGAAGAGAAAAAGTTAGAGGAGTATATTAGGGGATTTTTAAATTCCACATCTGTTTCAGAAAGGATTGTAACTCCAGAGGATGTAGCTCAAGTTGTATCTGCGTGGACAGGTATTCCCGTTGCTCAATTGTTAATTGAAGAGAGAGAAAGACTCTTGAGAATGGAAGAGGAATTACATAAGAGAATTATATCTCAAGATGAAGCAGTAAGAGTAGTATCAAAGGCAATTAGAAGATCTCGCTCGGGAATTAAAGATCCAAAGAGACCAATTGGAGTATTCCTATTCTTGGGTCCCACTGGAGTTGGAAAAACAGAATTGGCAAGGGCATTAGCAGAATATCTATTTGGAAATGAGAATGCTCTTATACGTTTTGATATGTCTGAATATATGGAGAAACATAGTGTATCGAGATTAATAGGCGCCCCTCCTGGATATGTAGGATATGAAGAGGGAGGGCAATTGACAGAAAAAGTCCATAGAAGGCCTTATTCTGTAATACTTTTTGATGAGATTGAAAAGGCTCATATAGATATCTTCAACGTGTTACTACAAATTATGGATGATGGACAATTAACCGATGGTCATGGAAGGAGGGTAGATTTTAAGAACACTATTCTAATTATGACTTCCAATTTTGGAGCAGAATACTTTAAACAAGAAACTACTCTTGGCTTTGCATCAAAAGAAGATAAAGAAAAATCTCTTGAGAAAATCAAGGATCTTATTCTGAGCGAGATAAAAAAATATTTCCGTCCAGAATTCTTGAACCGATTAGACGAGATTGTATTCTTCCATCCATTATCCCGAGATGACTTAAGAAAGATTGTAGAACTTCTCCTTAAACCCATCGCAGGAAGATTAATGGAGAAGAAGATTACCCTTGAAATAGAGGAAGAAGTTAAAAACTTCTTAGTAGAAAAAGGATATGATCCTTTCTATGGTGCAAGACCATTAAAGAGAACTATTCAAAATTATCTTGAAGATCCTTTGGCAGAGCTAATTCTTGATGGGAGATTTAAAGAAGGAGATATTGTAAGAGCAGAATTAAATAAAGAAAATAATAAAATAGAATTCAGAAATGTATCTTTGGTAGCTAATAGATGAGAAAGAGAATTGGATGGTAAAGTTAAAGGTAAAATATATTTGTCAAGTATGTGGATATGAATCTATAGGATGGTTAGGAAAATGCCCTAATTGTGGTTACTTTGGCTCTTTAACTGAAATTAAAGAAGAAGATATGGAAAAGTTAGAAGAAAGAAAAGATATAAAAACTTTCCTAATTGATGAAATAGAATCAGAAGAAAGTAAAAGACTAAAAATTGGACTAAAGGAATTTGATGATCTCTTAGGGGGAGGAATAGTTCCTGGATCTTTAATTCTCCTTGCAGGGGAACCTGGAATTGGAAAATCCACTTTACTTCTTCAATTAGCCTTTTCTTTACAGGAGAAGGGTTTTCCAGTTTTATATGTCTCTGCTGAAGAATCTTTATCTCAAATAAGATTTCGAGCGGAAAGAATTTCGGATAAGATTCCATCTGTTAAATTTCTACCTGAGAATCAATTGGAGAATATTTTAGAGGTTTTAAAATCTAACAATTTTTTAGTGGTTATAATAGATTCAATTCAAACAATTTATTCCAATAATTTCTCTACTTCTCCAGGGGGAATTGTGCAGGTTAGAGAGTGTACTTCGAGGCTTATGAATCTTGCAAAAAATATAAATACTGCAATATTTCTCGTGGGACATATCACAAAGGAAGGAGATATAGCTGGTCCTAAAACCTTAGAACATTTAGTAGATGTAGTTCTATATTTAGAAGGGGATAGATATCAAGAATTAAGAATCCTTAGAGCTATTAAAAATAGATTTGGTCCCACCAATAATCTTGCTCTATATGAAATGAGAGACTCAGGTCTTAGGGAGATCTTAGATGTATCAAAAAAACTATTGGAGGAGAGAAACAGGAATGTTTCTGGAGCCTTAGTAGTTCCAATTATGGAGGGAACAAAACCAATATTAGTTGAACTTCAATCTTTAATAAGTAGGAGTAATACCACTTTCCCAAGAAGGATTAGTATTGGCGTAGACATAAATAAGTTGGCATTGATTCTTGCAATTCTTGAAAAAAAATTAAATTTAAAATTACAGGATAAAGATGTATTTTTTAACGTAGTGGGAGGAATAAAAATTAATGAGCCTGCAGTAGATTTAGGTATTGCCTTTTCTATTTTTTCTTCCTACTACGATATAATTTTTCCTGAGGATACAGTCGTAATTGGAGAATTGGGATTAGGAGGAGAAATTAGATCGGTAGGGAATATTGAAAAAAGGTTAAAGGAATCTCAAAAGTTAGGATTTAAAAAGGTGGTTCTTCCAAAAAGTAAAGTATCAAAAACCTTTGAGGACCTTATATTATATCCTATCTCAGATATTTATGAGGGAATAAAAATTATCTGGGGAAATAAATGGCTGAGTTAAAAAAGCTTGCAATAGGTGCTATAAAGACTGTTGCTCCTGGAACCCAATTAAGAGAAGCCTTAGACCAGATAGTAAGGGCAAAGACAGGAGCTCTTATAGTTATTGGAGATTTAGAAAAAATTAAACCATTAGTGAATGGTGGGTTTCCTTTAGATATTGATTTTTCCCCAAATAAACTTTACGAACTTTCAAAGATGGATGGTGCTATTATTCTTGGTAAAGACTGCAAAAAAATACTTTTTGCGAATGCAATCCTACTCCCAGATACAAAAATCCCATCGCAAGAAACTGGAGCAAGACATGCAACTGCTGAAAGAGTTGCAAGACAAACGGGGCAATTGGTCATTAGTGTCTCTCAAAAAAAGGATACTATTACCCTTTATCAAAGTGATTGGAAGTATGTATTAAGAGATGTGGAAGAAATATTAGCAAAAGCAACTCAAGCATTACAAATTTTAGAAAGATATAGAAGTATATATGATGAATTTCTTCAAAGATTAAATGCATTGGAAATAGAAAACCAAGTTACGTTGTTAGAAGTTATCTTGTTCTCGCATAAAGTGGGAATGCTTTTAGCTGTAGGAAAAGAGGTAGAAAATTATCTTATTGAATTGGGATCAGAAGGAAGATTAATAGAACTTCAGCTTGAAACTTTGCTAGCAGGTGTTCCTGAGGAAGGTTTATTAACCGTCAGAGATTACGCTAAAATAAATGAGGATTATGAGAATATTCATAGGAATCTTTTAAAGAATTTTAAGGGGGATTTTCAAAGTTTTTCAACAATTGCTGGAGAGATAATGGGTTATACAAAAGAAGAAATTGAATTAAATATTAATGTTGTTCCAAGGGGATATAGATTACTAAGTAGATTATCTTTCATTCCCAGCAATGTTATGGAAAATCTTGTAAGGCATTTTGGTGTTTTGCCACGAATTCTTGAAAGCTCTTTAGAGGATCTTGATAATATTGAGGGAATAGGGGAGGTGAGAGCAAAAAGGATTAAAGAGGGATTAACAAGACTTCAGAAATCTGTTTCAATCATATAATCATTATTTATTCCATTTATATAAATTTTGGAGGATAAATTTTTTATGAAAAAAGAAGTGAAGTTATTATTAGCAACAAATATTTTCCCATTTATAGGTTTATTTATTATATCCCTTTGGATCATGCTTGATGGAAATAAGAATATATCTCTATATTTGGCACTGATATTTTTTTTCCTTTTTATTTTTGGATTTTATTATTTTTATGTTAGAAGAAGAATTTTTTCTGATATTTTTAATTTTCCATCGGTGAAAATTTTAGATACCAGTGTAATTATTGATGGAAGAATTGTCGATATTTTAAAAACCAATTTTATAGAGGGAAAAATTGTAATTCCTCGTTTTATTTTAAAAGAATTACAACAATTATCAGATTCTTCAGAATCTTTAAAAAAGAATAGAGGAAGATATGGTTTAGATAACCTAAGTAAAATAAGAAAAGAATTGAAGGAGCAAGTAATAATTGTAGAAAAAGATTTCACAAATATTCATAGTGTAGATTCAAAACTTGTAAAATTAGCAAAGACATTAAATGGAAAGATAATCACAAATGATTACGGATTAAATAAATTAGCTAAAATTGAGGGAATAACTGTTCTAAATATAAATGAATTGGCAAATGCCTTAAAACCCATTTATTTGCCTGGAGAGGAGTTACAAATAACCATATTGAAAGAGGGAAAAGAGTTAGGACAGGGAGTTGGATATTTAGAAGATGGAACTATGGTTGTGGTGGAAAATGGAAAAAAATATATTGGTTCTACCTTAAAGGTTTTAGTTACAAGTGTCTTTCAGACTGCTGCAGGAAGAATAATTTTTGCAAGGGTAAAAGAGGAAAGAAGATTTGGGTAAGAAGATTTTAGGAATTCTTTTAGCAGCAGGAAAAGGGGAAAGATTTGGGGAAGAAGATAAGCTTCTTCAGGATTTAATGGGGAAGCCAGTAATATATTATCCCCTTTCTACTTTGGAGAAAGTTGATGAGATAGATGAAATTGTAATAGTCAGTAATAAAGAAAAAGAGAATTTACTAAAAAACCTTATAAAAGAATGGAACTTTAAAAAGGTAAGAAATGTAATTGAAGGTGGAAAAGAGAGGCAGGATTCAGTATATAATGCTTTAAAAACCTTTTCTTCTTATGATTATGTTTTAATCCATGATGGAGCAAGACCATTAATAAAGGAAGATCTGATAAAAAGGGTTATTCAGGAGGGTTTAGAAAAGAAGGCTATTATTTCTGGAATTCCTGTTAAAGATACCATTAAGTTGATATCTGCTATGAGAGTAGAAAGAACTCTTCCCCGTGAGAAATTATGGCAGATTCAAACTCCTCAATTTTTTGAATATTCATTAATATTGAAAGCCCATGATAAAGCAAAAGAAGATGAATTTTACGGTACTGATGATGGAATATTAGTAGAGAGACTGAATTATCCCGTTTATGTTGTTGAAGGAGAATGGTGGAATGTTAAGATAACTACAAAGGAGGATTTATTTCTTGTTAGATGGTTAGTGGAGAGGGGATTTTTAAAATAGGTCTGGGATATGATGTCCATCCCTTTTCTGAGGGTAGGAAATTTATTTTAGGAGGTATTGAAATTCCTTATCAAAAAGGATTAAAGGGACATTCTGATGGAGATGTTCTTATTCATGCAATTATGGATGCTTTACTTGGTGCCTTAGGACTTCCCGATATAGGTTTTTTCTTTCCCAATAATGATGAAAAATATAGAAACATAGAAAGTACAGTTCTTTTAAGAGAAGTATTAAAAATGGTAAAGGAAGAAAATTTTAAAATTGAAAATATAGATGCAGTGATCATTGCGGAAGAACCTAAGATCTTACCATATAGGGAGAGAATTATCTCCAATTTATCTTATCATCTTTCTGTTTCTCAAGAGAATATCAACATAAAGGCAACAACTAATGAGGGGATAGGTTTCATAGGAAAAAAAGAGGGAATAGCTGTTTTAGTGGTAGCTTTATTATCAAAGGAGAAGAAATATGAAGGACAAAATTTATGGTAAAAATGCTGTTCTTGAAGCATTAAATGGAGATATAAGTATTAATAAAATTCTTATTTCCAAGAATATCCATAGGGATAAAAAGATTATTGATATTATAAATCTAGCAAAGGATAAAGGTATTCCTATCCAGCTTGTAGAAAAGGAATGGATTGATAAAGAGAGCAATGGAAAATCCCAAGGAGTTTTAGCATATATTTCGCCAATAAGATATTATGAATGGGAGGATGTTTTAAGTTCGATAGATTTTTCAAGAGATTTTATCGTAATTTTAGATCATGTTCAAGATCCCCAAAACTTGGGGTCCGCTATAAGGACCTCAGAATTTGGGGGAGTAAAGGTGCTTGTTATCCCTAAAGTAAGATCTGCTCAAATATCTTCCTTAGTATTTAAAGTATCTGCTGGAGCCTTAGGTTATTTACCTATTGTAAGAGTAGCAAATATTTCTCAGTTTTTAAAAAACTTAAAAAATGATGGATGGTTCATTGTTGGAGCTGACTTGAATACAGATTTGTTATATAATCAAGTGGAATATAAATTTCCTTTAGCATTAGTCATTGGAAGTGAAGGAGAAGGATTACATAGATTGGTAAAAAAAGAATGTGACATATTAGTAAAAATACCGAAATCTGGGAGAGTTGACTCTTTAAATCTATCTGTTGCCTTAGGGATTTTAATTTACAAAATCAGGGAAAGCTTATGAAGGAAATATTTACAGATTTTCTCGTTTATCTCCAATATGAAAGAAATTTATCATCAAATACATTTTTATCTTACAGAAAGGATCTATTAGATTTCATAAATTTTTTAGAAAAAAATAATATTACCCTTGTAAATTTTAATAGAAAAATATGGCAAAGATATCTAGAAAATCTATACTCTAAGTACACACCAAGATCCATATCTCGAAAGATTTCCGCAATAAGAACATTCTTTAAATTTCTTACAAGAGAGGGTTATATAAAAAAGAACTATGCAAACTTTATTGGTAATCCCAAAATTCCTCAATATCTTCCTTCTTTTTTGGAAGAAGATGAGATCTTAAGAATTTTAAATCTTCCTGATCCTACAACTCCCTTAGGACGAAGAAATCAGGCTATATTGGAATCTTTATATGCAGGGGGATTTAGAGTTTCAGAACTTATAACATTGAATTTAGAGGATGTAGATTTAAAAAGGGGACTAATTAGGTGTTTTGGAAAGGGTAATAAAGAAAGAATTGTTCCTATAGGTGAATATGCAAAGGAGAGTTTAGGAAAATATTTAGAGATAAGAACATATTTTAGCCCAAAAGAAAATGAAAAAGCTTTCTTTTTAAATAGAAAAGGAAAAAGAATAAGTAGACAAGGGGTATGGCTAATAATAAATAAATATAAAAAAATCTTAAATCTTCCTAAGAAAGTTTCTCCTCATACCTTTAGGCATAGTTTTGCTACTCACCTTTTATCTCGTGGTGCAGATATAAGAGTTGTTCAGGAACTTTTGGGACATTCAAATATTTCTTCTACTCAAATTTACACTCATATAACTTCAAACAGATTACATGAAGTTTATAAAAGGTCCCATCCCTTGTCAAGGAAAATAAGATGAAAAGAATTATTTTAATTGTTTTAGATGGCGTAGGAATAGGAGAACTTCCTGATGCCTATAAATTTAATGATCAAGGAAGTAATACATTAGCAAATATTGCAAAAGCAATAGGAGGATTAAATCTTCCTAATTTGGAAAAGTTAGGTCTTTCCAATATATTTCCAATTTTGGGATTAAAACCACAAGAAAAGCCCTTATCCTATTTTGGCAAAATGGCAGAGAAATCCCCTGGAAAGGATACCACTACAGGTCACTGGGAAATTGCAGGATTAATTTTAGATAAGCCCTTTCCTATATATCCTAATGGTTTTCCTAAGGAGATATTAGAAAAATTTGAAGAAGAAATTGGAAGAAAAGTCTTAGGAAATTATCCATCCTCAGGAACAGAAATAATTAATAAATTAGGAGAAGAGCATATAAAGACTGGCTATCCCATAGTCTATACCTCCGCAGATAGTGTTTTTCAAATAGCAGCCCATGAAGAAGTTATCCCCATTGAGGAACTTTATAGAATATGTGAGATTGCAAGAAAAATTCTTCAAGGAGAGCATGGGATAGCAAGAGTTATCGCAAGACCATTCTTAGGAGAAAAAGGAAATTTCTATAGAACTCCAAGAAGAAGAGATCTTTCTTTACCTCCTCCAAGAAAAACATTGTTAGATTATTTAAAGGAAGAGGGAAAGGATGTTATTGGTATTGGAAAAATCGAAGATATTTTTGCAGGTAGGGGAATTACCCTAAGTTTACATCAGGAAAATAATAATGAAGGGATGGAAAATACAATTAAAGCATTGAATATTTTAAGAGAGGGTATAATTTTTGCAAATCTTGTAGATTTTGATATGCTATATGGACATAGAAATGATATAGAAGGATTTGCTAAGGCATTAGAGGAATTTGATTCCTTTATTCCAAAGATTTTATCTTTATTAAAACATGAAGATATTTTGATAATTACTTCAGATCATGGATGTGATCCGACTACAGAAAGCACTGATCATTCTCGGGAATATGTTCCTTTATTAATATACTCACCAAATTTTTCGAAACCTAACTCACTAGGAGTACAGTCTTCCTTTTCAAATCTTGGTAAAACTATCGCAGATTATTTTAAAATAGAAAATGATTTAGATGGAGAAAGTTTTTTAAAAAAGCTTATATGAGGTGAATTTATGAGGATGATTGATATCATAATAAATAAAAGAAACGGAGAAAAATTAAGTAGGGAAGAAATTGAATTTGTAATTGATAAATATTTAGAAAATGAAATTCCCGACTACCAAATGTCTGCATTATTAATGGCAATTTATTTTAAAGGTATGGACGATGAAGAAACTACCATACTTACTGAGAAGATGGCAAATACTGGTAAGATAATAGATCTATCCAAAATAGATGGAATAAAAATAGATAAACATAGCAGTGGTGGGGTTGGAGATAAAACAACCTTAGTTTTTGCCCCATTGATATCTGCATATGGATTCCCCATTGCAAAAATGTCGGGAAGAAGTTTAGGACATACAGGTGGAACAATAGACAAATTGGAGTCAATTCCAGGATTTAGGACAAATTTAACTCTCGAAGAAGTGATTAATCAAGTTAAAAAAATTGGAATATCAATAGTAGGACAAACAGAGAATTTAGTACCAGCAGATAAAAAAATTTATGCTTTAAGAGATGTAACAGGAACCGTTGATTCTATCCCTTTAATTGCCAGCAGTATCATGAGTAAAAAAATTGCAGGAGGTTCTGATATTATTGTGTTAGATGTAAAAATGGGAAAGGGAGCTTTCATAGAATCTATTGATAAAGCAGAGAAATTAGCAACTTTAATGGTAAATATTGGAAGAAGATTAGGCAAAAAAATCTCTGTAGTAATATCCAATATGGATGAGCCCTTAGGAAACACGGTGGGAAATTCTTTGGAGGTTATAGAAGCAATAGAAACTTTAAAGGGATGTGGACCATCTGACTTGAAGGAACTGGTTATTAATCTTGGGGTTCAGGCAGTCTTATTATCTGGTAAGGAAAAAGATGAGGAAAAGATTAGAAGGATCTTAGAAAATTTGATAGAGAATGGTTCTGCACTAAAAAAATTTAGAGAATTAATAATTGCTCAGGGAGGAAATGAGGAGGTAATTGATAATTATAAATTATTTCCCCAAGCTAAAATTCAAAAGGAAATTTTTTCAAGAGAAGAAGGATATATAACTAAAATGGATGCTTATCTTATTGCAAAAAGTGTTATGGCTTTAGGAGCAGGAAGAGATAAAAAAGATGATGTTATTGATCCTTCCGTAGGGATAAAAACTCATAAAAAATTAGGGGATAGAGTTGAGAAAAATGAGCCAATTGTTACATTTTTTGCCAATGACTCCTCTAAATTATCTATAGCTCAGGAGATTTTTAAAAGTGCATATGAGATTGGAAGGAATAAAATTGATAAAAAGTTAATTTTAAAAATAATAAAATAGGGGGAAATTTATGATTTTTAATATAGGAAGTTTTCAAGAGCTTATATGGAGATTAATGGCAATATTATTTACCATTACAATTCATGAATTTTTTCATGGAAAGGTTGCAGATTGGGAAGGAGATCCAACTCCTCGCCTTTCTGGTAGATTAACCTTAAATCCCATTGCTCATATTGATCCTATTGGGTTTTTGATGCTAATTTTTTTTCGATTTGGATGGGCAAAACCTGTTCCTGTAAATTTTTATAATCTAAAAAGAGGAAGGAAGAGTGTAATATTAGTTTCCATTGCGGGTCCTTTATCGAATCTAATATTTGCTTTTTTATTAAGCTTATTTTGGAGGTTTGATCTAAATCTTCCAGTAAATTTTATAAAATTTGCTATAGAATTGGCTATCCTAAACTTATATCTTGGAATTTTTAATCTTATTCCTATTCCTCCTTTAGATGGGTCTCACATCTTGGAATCTTTACTCCCTTATTCCTATAGGCATTATTTTGATTTTTTAAAGATTTATGGCTTTTTCATTTTAATTCTTTTAGTATCTACAGGAATATTATTAAAAATAATTCGCCCAATCTTATATTTTTTTATTTATCTTTTGGGACTTTTTTAATATAATTTTGTTAAATCCCAAGGGTTATGGAGGAGAGTTTAAATGAAGATAGGGAGAATTCTTTCTGGCATGAGGCCAACAGGTAAGCTTCATTTAGGTCATAAACTAGGAGTATTAGATAGTTGGGTAAAATTACAAGACTCCTATGAGTGCTTTTTTGAAATTGCTGATTGGCATGCCCTTACCACTCATTATAAAGAGACAGAAATCTTAAAAAATAATATCTTCCAAATGGTATGTGATTGGCTAAGTGTGGGAATTGATCCAAATGAAAATATAATTTTTAGACAGTCAGACATTTTAGAACATGGTGAACTTTTTCTTTTATTTTCTATGTTTGTTCCATTACCATGGCTTGAAAGAAATCCCACTTATAAGGAACAGCTGAGGGAAATAGAGGGAAGAGATCTTTTTACATATGGATTTCTTGGATATCCAGTTCTACAGGCAGCAGATATTCTCATATATAGGGCAGATACTGTTCCTGTAGGAGAGGATCAGCTACCTCATTTAGAACTTACCCGAGAAATAGCTCGTAGATTTAATTATCTCTACAAGTCTGTATTTCCAGAGCCTCAGGCAAAGCTTTCAGATGTTCCAGCTTTAATAGGAACCGATGGAAGAAGAATGCATAAAAGTTATGGAAATACTATACCCCTTGATACAGAGGAAGAGGATCTTAAAAATATTGTAAAGAATATGGTAACAGATCCTGCAAGAGTAAGAAGGAGTGATCCGGGACATCCCGAGGTTTGTCCTGTATTTGCCTATCATAAGATATTTAATATTGGAGAAATTGATTACATTTCCAATGCTTGTAAAACAGCAGAAATTGGATGTTTAGAATGCAAAATGAAACTTTTTGTTAAACTTAATGAGTTTCTAACTCCCTCTCGAGAAAGAAGAAGATATTATATGGAACATCCAAAGGAAGTATGGGATATTATTTATGAAGGAAATAGAAGGGCAAGAGAAGAAGCCCAAAAAACTATGAATTTAGTAAGAGAAGCAATGGGGATAGAGATTTGGAAATAATTTATAATCCCTTTTGTATAATAAAAGAAATTATAAATGATGAGATTAATCCAAGAATCTTTCCATTAAAAAAGATCATTGAGCAATATGAAAAATTAAATAAGAAAAAAGGGAAAGATTTAGAGCTTACAAAATATTTTTTAGATGTGATAGTAGATGTTTTAGAAATTAAACTAAAAAACTTTTTTCCTCAAGAGAGACAGCTTAAGGATAAACAGGAAAAACTAATTAACATTGTCTATAATAAGAGAAATTGGGAGAGGATAAAAAATTACTTAGAGAAGCAAGAGGAGAAGGGGATAAAAATTTTTTTTAGAGAAAAAAAGAATGAGTTTTATTTAGATGGAAAGGAAAAGATAAATATTACAAAAATCTACATAGCCTGGCTAGAATCGAAGGAATATAAAAATTATTCTTTTAATTTTCCAAAGGAAATATATAGAATCGAGGATAAGATGGAGGAAATATTGAAAAAGACTAAAAATAAAATACCTTTTTCAGAAATTATAAAGGGATCATCTAAATTAGAAATAATATATTATTTTCTTGCTTTATGTGAATTAGTAAATCAGGGATTAATTAAAGTTCATCAAAAAAATTTTTTTGATGAAATTATCTTAGAGAGAAGTTTTGAACATGCAAGAATATAAAAATCTTTTGAAGAAACAAATAGAAGGATTAATCTTTGTTTCTAATAAAGCTGTAAGTTCCTCTGAAATTTCAAGATTTTTGAAAATAGATGAAAAAGAAGTTTTAGAAATATTAGAGGAATTAGAAAGGGATTATAAAGATAGAGGAATAAATTTATATAAAATTAATGGAAGATATGAATTTGGAACTTCCCCTGATATCTCTGATTTTTTATTAAGATTTTTAAAGGAAAAACGGGAAAAACTTAGTAAATCTGCTCTTGAAATATTGTCAATTATATCATATCATCAACCTATAACTAAGGCAGAAATCGATGCATTAAGGGGAATAAGAAGTGATGGAGTGATCCATAATTTGTTGGAAAGGGGATTAATAGAGATAGTAGGTAAAAAAGATACTCCGGGAAGACCATTTCTTTATGGTGTTTCTGAAAAATTTTATAAATATTTTTTAATTGAAAATGAAAAACAATTAAAGGAATTGAAAGATTTTGAGGAATTAGAATGACAACTCTTGGAGAGTTATTTAGAAGGGAAAGGGAAGCTCAAAATAAAAATTTAAAAAGAATTGCAACGGAATTAAAGATCTCTTCAAAATATTTAGAGGCTTTAGAATTAGATAAATTTGATGAGATTGATCTTGCTGATATTTATAAAAAGGGGATTGTTAGGAATTATGCAAAATATTTAAAAATAGATGAAAATCAAGCTCTTGAGCTATATAAACAACAATATATAAAACCTATTTTAGAAGAGACTAAAAGAGAAGAGAAAAAGGAACAAAACTTTATTATTTTTATCTATATAATTGTAGGGATCATAATCTTAATATCTATATATCTTGGTTATAAAAGCACTTTAAAACCCAAACCTTCTCCTCAAACTTCTCCTCCAACCTATACCCTTCCTTCTTTTACTGAAAGTATAAAGGAAACCTATACCCCAACAGTAGTTTCTGATATTCAAAAAAAGGAATTAATTCCCAATATAAAAATTATAGCTTTTGATAGAACATGGATAAGGGCAGTTTATAACGATAAATTTGTTTTTGAGGGAATATTGAATAAGGGAGATATGAAAACTTTTACTTATTCCTATCTTGATCTTCATATAGGAAATGCAGGTGGGATTGAGATATTTTATAATGGTAAAAGTTTAGGAATTTTAGGCAAAAAAGGAGAAGTAATAATTAGAAGGATACCATGATGAAGGCAAGAATCATATCCTTAGGATGTGCTAAAAATTTAGTAGATACTGAAATATTGATGGGAATGCTTAAGGAGAAAAATTATGGTTTTACTCCCATCGAGGAAGAAGCAGACTTGATTCTTATAAATACTTGTGCCTTTATATCACCTGCCTCAAAGGAAACAGAAGAAAACATTTCAGATCTTTTTAAATATAAAAAATTAGGAAAGAAAATAGTAGTATGTGGTTGTTATGTAGAGAGATTTAAAGATAACTTAAAAGAATTGTTTCCCTTTGTAGATCTTTTTGTTGGACCTGGGGAATATGAAAGGTTTAATATCTATCTTGAAAATTCAAGTTCTCAAAGTATATTTTCAAGTGCTGCTTCTAATTTTTTATATACCAGTAATTATAAAAGATTTCATATAACACCCAAGCATTGGACATATGTAAAAATATCAGAGGGATGTAATAATTTTTGTAATTATTGCACTATCCCTAAAATTAGAGGATCTTTGAGAAGTAGACCTATTGATGATATTGAAAGGGAAGTAAGAAATTTAGTAGATGAAGGTGTAAAAGAATTAAATTTAATAGCACAGGATACTACAAGATATGGAGAGGATATATATGGAAGGCCATCTCTTTTGGAGCTTTTAAGGGTATTGGAAAAAATTCCTGGGGATTTTATAATTAGAGTTCTTTATTCTTATCCATCAAGATTAAATCATGAAATATTAGATTTCATTAAAAATTCTGAAAAAATCGTCCCATACTTCGACATCCCATTACAACACATAAATAATAATATTTTAAGATCAATGGGAAGAAATTATACAAAGGAACAAATTATAGATTTATGGGAAAAGCTTAGAAAAACATTCAAGGAATGTGTCCTGAGAACAACCTTTATTTTGGGATTTCCTGGAGAAGGAGATAAGGAATTTGAAGAGTTATTAGATTTTATTGAAAATTATCCCTTTGAAAGGGTTGGAGTCTTTCCTTTTTATCCAGAAATAGAAACAAGGGCATATAATTTTTCAAATCAGGTAGAGGAAAAAATTAAAAAGCAAAGGGTAGATATATTGATGAAAAAACAGCAAAAGATATCAAAAAAAATGAATGAATCTTTAGTGGGAAAAGTTTTTGAGGTATTTATTGAAAAGAGAATAAATAATTATTATTTCACAAGAAGTTTTAGAGAAGCTCCTGAAGTTGATCCATGGATTATTTTTCCTGATTCTCATAAATTACATATTGGAGAGAAAATTAAAGTAAAAATTGTAAAAGTAGGTATTTATGATTTATGGGGAAAAAGGGTTTAATTCCTAATTGTTTGACTATCCTAAGAGTCTTCTTAACTGTCCCTGTAATTATTTTTTTATTTTTTGATAAATTTTCTATTTTTGCTGGAAGTTTATTTTTTATTGCCATACTCACAGATTATCTGGATGGGAAGGTTGCAAGAAGATATAATCAAGTTTCCAATTTAGGAAAATTTTTAGATCCCCTTGCAGATAAGATATTAGTATTAAGTATATTAATTGTTTTTGTAGATAAAAAGGAAATTCCCTTTTTTATTCCTATAATTATTCTTATTAGAGAATTTGCCATAACAGGCCTAAGAACAATTTTAGCCCAAAAGGGAGTTATTTTATCTGCATTAAGAGAAGGAAAAATTAAAACCTTTCTTCAAGACATGAGTATTTTATTTTACATCTTTAAATTTTCTGGAAAGGAAATATTATTGGTTTTAGCTATATTTTTTACTGTTTATTCAGGTATAGTTTATTTATCAAAGTATTGGAAAATCTTATTAGAGGAGAATTCATGAAAAGATTATTTATTGCCATAGACTTACCGCTGAAAATAAAAAGGGAATTACATAAATTTGAGCAAGAATTATCAAAATACATTTCAAGGGGAGTTAAATGGGTAGAACTTGAGAATCTTCATTTCACCATCCGATTCTTAGGAGAGACCGAAGAAGAGAAGATACCCAATATAACAAGAATCATGGACGAAGTTTCTCAAGAATTAAATCCTTTTAATATCTCTTTAAAAGAGTTGGGAGCATTTCCCAATTTCAAAAATCCAAGGGTTATTTGGATTGGAATTGAAAAGGGAGAAAAGGAGATAGTAAATTTATTTAATAAACTTGAAGGGAAAATTATAGAACTTGGGTTTAGAAAAGAAGAAAAAGATTTTTCTCCTCATTTAACCTTGGGAAGAGTTAAAGAAAGAATCAGATGGGATGAAAAATGGAAGATTAATATTCTAAATATAGAATTTTTAGTAGAAGAAATGACTCTTTTTGAAAGTCAACTTACCCCTCAAGGACCTATTTATACCTCCCTTTATAAATGTAAATTCTCAAAAAATCCATAAAAACTTTGAAAAATCTAAAAAAAATAAGAATAAGGTTATAATTCCCTAAAATTTCTAAATTAATATTTACTAATCCTAAATTTTTCTTATATATCTCTTGCTAAATCTGAGAGTTAGTGATAAAATCTTTTGCGTAAAAATTTTTGAAAGGGGGCGAGACCAAAGTGAAAATGACTGGAAAATCTCTGGGGAGACATGTCCTTGCAGAGATGTACAATTGCAACAAGAATCTATTAAATGATCTAATAAAGATTAAAGAGATTATGACAAAAGCTGCCATTTTAGCAGGAGCAGAGGTTGTGGAGGTGGTTTTTCACCAATTTAATCCCTATGGGATAAGTGGTGTTGTAGTAATTTCTGAGTCTCATCTTGCAATACATACTTGGCCAGAATATGGATTTGTAGCCGCAGATCTATTTACTTGTGGTGATCATGTGGATCCTTGGAAGGCTTTTGAATATCTAAATAAAGAATTACAAGCGGAACGAGTGATAACCTTTGAGGCAAAAAGAGGAATTTTACCTTTAGATCCCGAAAAGTTTTCATATAAATATGATGAGGTGGGTTGACTAACTTTTAAAAATAGGTGGATAAACAATGAATGTATATGGGTTAATTGAGAAGAACCATCCCAGCGAGATTCACTGGCATGGAGTAGAGAGTTTTATTTTCGCAACAGAAACTTCCTATCAAAAGGTAGAGATTGTTGAAAGTCCTTTTTATGGGAGATGTCTTGTATTGGATGGAAGAATTCAATCCAGTGAGAGGGATGAATTTATTTATCATGAAGCCTTAGTCCATCCTGCCTTAATTCTACATCCGTCTCCCCAGAAGATATTAATATTAGGAGGAGGAGAGGGGGCAACATTGAGGGAAGTTTTAAAATATAAACAGGTTAATAAGGTTGTAATGGTAGATATTGATGAGAAGGTTGTAAAGATATCTCAGGAGTTTCTTCCCCAATGGCATAAAGGTTCCTTTGATGATAAAAGACTAAACCTAATATTTAGAGATGCAAGGGATTATTTAGAGGAAACTGATGCTAAATTTGATGTTGTTATTAGTGATCTTTCAGAACCTATGAAGGAAAGTCCTGCAGTAAAGCTATTTACCTATGAGTTTTATAATATTATAAAAAATCATCTGAATTCTGATGGTATATTTGTCATGCAAGCAGGAACATCCCATCATTTAAAAATTCATTTTCATTCTACCATGCATTATACTCTTAAAAAAGTTTTTGATAAAGTGTTTTCCTATCAAGCTTATGTGCCTGTCTATGATTTCATTTGGAGTTTTATCTTTTGTGGTGATAAAATAGATCCTAAGAATATCTTAGAAGAAGAAATTGATAAGAGATTGGAAGAAAGAGATATTAGAGATTTAAGATTTTATGATGGTGAAACCCATAAAATGATGTTTTCTCTTCCAAAACATATAAGGAAAGCTTTAGAAGAGGAAAAAAATATTGCTTATGATTCAAATCCCCTTTATGCGGTAGAAGAATAAATAATTTAGGAGGTTTTAATGCATTGCTGTGAAGATTGTCCCTATTATGAAGAGTGTTTAACTCACAAATTAGGTTGTTGTAATCGTTGTCCTCACTTCAATGATTGTTATGACACAAAAGAAAATTACAATTCAGAATCTTAGGAGTAAAAAATGAATAGGAAAAAACAGGAAAAAATTATAAAGATTATAGCTATCATCATATCAATATTCTTCTTAATAAGTATCTTTATAGTTTGGGGAATGTACATATTTACTAGATGAAATCTTCCCTTTCCTTTATTGGCTTTATGGGAAGTGGGAAGACAAGTGTGGGAAGGGAAGTATCTCTTTTTTTAAGAATCCCCTTTCTAGATTTGGATGAATATATAGAAAAAAAATTAAAAACATCCATATATAATATATTCGAAGAAAAAGGAGAAGAATATTTTAGGAAATTAGAAACGGACACTTTAAGGGAAGTTTTTTTGCTCTTTCCCCAGTTAATTCTCTCTACAGGAGGAGGAATTGTTCTAAAAGAAGAAAACAGAAGATTAATGAAAGAAAATAGTAAAATTATATACTTAAAGGGAAGTTTTGAAATTCTCATGAGACGTTTAGAGATAGAAGAGGAATATAAAAAGAGACCTCTTTTAAAAAAAGGAAAAGAAGAATTATTAAAGCTTTGGACTGTAAGGCTTTCTTTATATGAGTCTTGTGCTGATATTGTTATAAATATAGATAACAAAAGTATAGATGAGATAACTCATGAGGTTATTAGGAGATTAAATTTATGATCAAAGTATTAATTTTAAATGGTCCTAATTTAAATCTATTGGGGAAAAGAAATCCTGAAATATATGGAGGTATAAGTTTCCAAACCCTTAATAGTTTAATATTAGAAAAGGCAAAAGAAAAAAAAATAGAAGTAGAAATAAAACAATCTAATTTTGAAGGACAACTTATAGACTGGATCCAGGAATACAGGGATTGGGCAGATGCTATAATTATAAATCCCGGAGCTTTAACACATTATAGTTATTCCCTAAGAGATGCTTTATTAGATTTTGGGAAACCT
>FMJZ01048913.1_pt1 | contig 49621 bp, 42 predicted proteins | sample 1987881 | NCBI WGS metagenome assembly FMJZ01 (sample SAMEA4378227, study PRJEB15110) | soil metagenome | biome: soil; feature: Field; material: Soil | place: India | collected 2015-03-11 | depth 0 m
TTGAGACAGAAAGTATTTGAAATATAGTATTAGAAAAGTTAATAAACATCTGAAACTGATTATATCCTTGTGTAGCAGTACCCCCATTATAATTGGATTGTATAGGTTTTGCCTTCCATTAGGTTCATAGTGCCACCTGCAGGTATAGAGACCCCATTTAATCTAATATCGGTAATATAGTTTCTACCTTGAGAAACAAGACGTTCTACATAAAGCTCTCTTGGTCTTGGAGAAATATAACTTCCTGCTGAGATGTAATACCTTCTTGTTTTGTCAAAGGCCAAAGATGTTTTTGCAACCTCTACTTCAAAAAAGGCATCTGCACATCCATCTGGGCCATATGTGATTGTAATTGGGTTTTGAGAACCTGGTCTCAGATAGATGTATGTACCGTTGTCTGTGCCACCTGTATCCCAGTTAAAGGTAACTACTTGATTGGTATTGGGAGTACCTCCACAAATTTTTGCTCCGACTGGAAATTGGTTTGGACCTGTTGCTGGGGAATTGCTATCAAGACCTATAATATTCCAGGTATTTGGCGTTATTGTTAAGGCATATGACGTAGTAGAAATGTTTAAAATTAATATAAAAAATAGTATCGTTTTTTTAATCTTAACAGCTATCATTCTTTTTTATATGTTCCGCAATAAGCATACCAATAATATGAGTAAGACAAAATTTGACTTATTTTAATCTATATCAAAATTACTATAAAATCAATATCTTTTTTGATATTAGGAAAGATGTTGTGTTATATTGCTTGTAAAAAAAACTTAGTCTTCTTCCCCCTATATATCTGTAACATTAAGTAAACTTTTTTAAACTTCTGAATATGTTTAAAGAGGGATAAAAATAAGTTTGAAAAAATCAGTTAGTTTTAAAAACAACAAAGATAATTTATGATATTTTGTTTAATATAGATAATCAAAAAAATAAGCTCACCTACTTTATTCTTTTGTTTTCCCAGCCTAAGTCAACCCAAATCAAAGGTTGTTTTTTCAAGAATTTTTCTTTTTTTATAATTCAACATTGGTTCTGGCTATTTTTTTATTTCTACATAGGCATTATGACCTTAAATTTTTCCTTGTAGGAATCCCAATTTTTAATTATGTAATAGGCTTTGGGGCTTTCAGTGTAGAAGTAATGTTGGGTTATTAAATCAAAGAGAATAGCAAGTTTTTCTTCAGGTATTTTTTCTACTTTTACGTAGTCTTTGTTTATTCTACTTTCTATATTGTTTAGCTCATCAAGGATGTAGATTATACCACCTGTCATCCCAGCTCCCACATTAAGTCCTGTGTTACCAAGAAGACAAACAATGCCTCCTGTCATATATTCACAAAGGTGATGACCAGCTCCCTCTATCACTGCATTGGCACCACTATTTCTCACAGCAAATCTTTCTCCTACTCTTCCAGCAATGAAGAGGTGTCCTCCTGTTGCTCCATAGAGGATTGCATTGCCTGCTAAATAGTTTTTGCTGGTCTCGGAAAGATCTTTTGACCTGATAATAATTTTACCACCTGCCATGCCCTTACCAACATAGTCGTTGGCTATACCAATAAGCTCAAGGTACAACCCTCTCTGGCAAAAGGCACCAAAGCTCTGTCCTGCTGTACCTTCAAACCTAATCTTAATGAGATCTTCAGGGATAGGATTGCCTTTGTAGTACTTTGATAAAAGGTAGCTTAAGCGTACAGGTATACTTCTGTCGGTGTTTTTTATAGAGTAAAATCTTATTATTTCTTGGTGTTTCTCTATTTTTTGTTCTAAATCTTCACATATTTTTATATTTAAGTCATTACCTGATGGGATGTTTATTGTAGTTTTGCAAAACTTGTGAGTATTTTTGTTATATTTTTCTAAAATATTTTCTATCTCAATCTTTTTTGTCTTTTTATTGTCTTCCCAGTCCTTTTTGCTTAATAGGTATGCTTTACCTATAATATCCTCAATACTGCTAAATCCCATCTTGGCAAGCCACTCTCTAACTTCTCTTGCTATGGATTTAAAGAGAAGACAGAAGTTTTCCTGAGAACCACGAAAACGTTTTCTTAGCTCTGGCTCTTGTGTAGCTATACCTACGGAACAGTTATTTAGATGACATTTTCTATCCATAATACAGCCTAAGGCAATCATAGCAAGGGTCCCAAAGGCAAACTCTTCTGCTCCAAGTAGGGCACAAATAATTATATCTCTGCCACATTTTAACCCGCCATCGACTCTTAATGCTACATTTTCACGCAATCCCATCTCAATAAGACTTAAATGAACTTCAGCAATGGCAAGCTCAAGATAACTGCCAGCATTTTTTATTGAGACATAGGGGGATGCACCAGTTCCACCATCTACTGCACTGATTTGAATAAAATCTGCTTTAGCCTTTGCTACTCCGCAGGCTATATGTCCTATGCCTTTTTCTGATACAAGCTTTACACCTATTTTTGCGTAAGGGTTTATATTTTTTAGATCATTTATTAGCTGAGCAAGGTCTTCAATTGAGTAAATGTCGTGATGGGGTGGTGGTGAGATTAATGTTATACCTTCTTGAGAGTGTCTTAGTTTAGCGATATAGGCACTTACCTTGTTGCCCGGTAGCTGTCCACCTTCTCCAGGTTTTGCACCTTGTGCTATCTTAATCTCTATCTCTTCTGCTGAAGCAAGAAAATCTGGCGTAACACCAAATCTACCAGAGGCAACCTGCCTTATCTTGGAACCATCATTAGTCCAATACTTAGATTGATCTTCCCCCCCCTCACCACTGTTGCATTTAATACCAAGCATATTTGCAGATCTCATTATGGTGCTGTGGGCTTCTGGCGATAGAGCACCAATAGACATACCTGCGATTGAGAATCTCTTAAATATCTTTTCTTCTGGCTCTGTATTTTCTATATCTATTGGTTTGCCCTCTTTTATATCCAATAAATCTCTAATATATGTGGGGTATAAAGAGGTGGCCTCATTGGTATATTTAATGTAATCATTCCAATCTTTGGATTTAAAGTAACGATTTAGAGAGGAGATTATCATTGGAGACCATCCATGCCACTCGCCATCTTTTGTAAATCTTAAGTCTCCACCTATAGTATTCTCGCTATTTTCTTTGAAGGCTCTCTCAAGATAAAATTTATAGTTTTCAGATATGTCTTCAATGTTAGACCCACTTAACGAGTAGTCAGTATCTTCAAAAAATTCTTCAACCAGATGTTTATCAAGACAAACTATATCAAAGAGTTTGCTATCTATGTAAGAGCTTACGCAAGATATCCCCATTTTTGACATGATTTTCTGTAAACCATGGTTAAAGGCAAACCTTAAAAATTCTGGTTTTTTGCCTTTTTGCTTGACCAATTCGTAGGCAAGATAAGGGTATAGTGCCTTTGCACCATAGGCTAAGATACAGCTTATGTGGTGGGAGTCTCTTATCTCTCCTGACTCAACAATATAGTTAACCTTATGGCTTAATTTTAATCTCTTTGACTCTTTAACAGCAGTTGATAGAGCAATTAAAGCTGGGATGTAATAGAATCCCTTTTTTAATCCTTTATCTGTAAGGATTATCACTATGTTGTTTTCTAAGAGGGCCTCTTTTACCTTCTTCTGCAAATCTTTTATGGCAGATTTTATATCTTTATCATCTTCATATAAGGTAGATATCTCTTTTGTTCTACCTTTGAAATGTTTTTTTATCTCCCTAAGCTCCCCTGTTGATAATATTGGAGTTTTTATGGCTAACTTATCTTTGTGGATAGGGTCATTATAGTTTAGCATATCTCCTCTTTCACCAATATACACAGTCAGGGACATAACTGGTTTTTCACGAATTGGGTCTATTGGTGGGTTTGTAACTTGGGCGAACTTTTGTTTAAAATAACGAAATATTAGAGGAGGATTTTTTGCCAATGGTGGTAATGGAGTATCATCTCCCATTGAGTAGGTAAACTCCATACCTTTTTCGCCAGCGAAAGGAAGTATCTCATTAATCTCTTCTTTAGTGTAGCCAAATGCCACTGATAGTTTTTTTAGACTTTCTTCATCTAAATCATCAAAAAAATCATTTATTAAATCTATACTTTTGAAGCCTTTTGATAGAGTTTTTTCAAAATTCTTCTTTATGGATAACTCTCTTAGTATTTCTGTATTAACTCTTACAACTCCTTTATCTATCTTAAGAGATAGGGAGCCACCAGAGTTTAGCTTACCCTCTTTTATAATCTTCGTGTCAAAATTAACCATCCCTGCCTCAGAACCTACGATGATTATGCCATCATCAGATAGAGAGTATCTTAGTGGTCTAAGACCATTTCTGTCTAAGTGGACACCGATTGTCTTGCCATCGCAAAATACGATGGCTGAGGGACCATCCCAGGGCTCACAAATTAACTCATTATATTGAAAGAAGGATTGTAACTTTTTATCAATAAAAGGCAGATTTTCCCAAGCAGGGGGGATTAGCAGATTGATTGCTAACTCTGGAGAGTAGCCGTTTAATATGAGAAGTCTAAAGACTTTATCAAGAGATGCCGAATCACTTTCTTGATTTGTAAGCAAAGGTTTAATTTTTTCATAATGTTCAGGGAAGTCTTTTATAGTGATCTTTTCTTCATGGGAAGAGAACTTGATCCTATTAGCCTTTATAGTGTTTATCTCACCGTTATGTGCTAAAGACCCAAAAGGTTGAGCCAGCTCCCATCTTGGGATTGTGTTTGTAGAATATCTCTGATGAAAGACACAGTAAGATGTCTCAAAATCTGTATTTTTAAGGTCAGGGTAGAAAATATCTAAATAAGGCGCTATTAACATACCCTTATAGACGATAGAGTAGGTTGATAAAGAAACAACGTTTATGTCATCAAAGGCCTTTTCTATAAGTCTTTCTATTAAGAAAAGCTTTTTTTCTGCCGCATCTTTAGGAAAGTTATGGGGTATAATTATCTGGTTAATATAGGGTAATGTTTTCTTAGAGATCTCTCCTAAAGCTGAGATTTCTATAGGCACCTTCCTTTTGAAAATACTCTCAAAACCGAAGGAAGAAAAAAAATGTTCTAATTTTTCTAACATCAGCTCATTTTTCGAGAAAAAGACACCTACAGCTATATTTTTCATATTTTCTAGATTAGAATTAGACTCGATAAGATAATTTTTGAAAAATCTTTCAGGTATTTCAAAGAGGATACCACAACCATCGCCTGTCTTACCGTCTGAACCAATGGCGCCTCTATGGGTTAAGTTTTTAACTGCTTCTATACCTTTTGCTAATATGTCATAGGATTTTATATTTTTTAGGTTTGATATAAAACCAACGCCACAGGAATCTTTTTCCATTATTTATTTAACCCCCAAGTTAAATTTTACTTTAAGACATAGATTAATTCAAAAAATAAGTATTTTCAATAGATTGCACAACTTTTCACATATAATATTAGTAAAAAGTCTAATCTTAAATTTTCTCTATAAGATAATAATTTTATGATATAATATCAAACAAATGAGTAGGCTTAAGTTTTTCTTAGTCTTTCTACTTTTAGTGGGTTGTTCTTATCATATAGGAGTAAGTGACCCTTCATCTTTTTATAATAGCACTATAGGGCTTAAATGGCCTGCGCCACCTTCAAAGCCAAGATATGAGTTAATAAAAATTATAAATACCGCCAATGACTTTAAAAAAGATCTGATAAAGGAGACCAAGACTGACAGGTTTCTTAAATGGCTTTTAGGAGAAGAGACATCCCCCTTTATAGAATTTGTTAAGCCCTATGCGGTTTTTGCTAAAGATGAAAGGATTTATGTGGTTGATCAGGGTGTATTATCTGTTATTGTTTTTGATCTTAATAAGGGGACTGTAGATTTTTTAAGAGACACTAAGGATGGCGATAAACTATTTTATCCAACCTCTGTAGTAGTTGATGATGAAGGCTATATCTATGTTGCAGATCCTGAAAAAAAGAGAATTGTAATTTACGATAAAAATGGTTATCCTGTAGATAGTAAAACATTAAAAGAGACTAATTGGAGACCCAGTGGTATATCCTATTCTGAGAAGAAAAAGAGATTTTATGTAGTAGATACCATTAATCATAATGTGAGAGTTTTAAATAAAAATTTTGATACTATTAAAGTGATAGGGGCAAGAGGTGAAGAAAAGGTCGAGTTTAATTACCCCACTCATATTTACGTAAATGATAATAAAGAAGAGCTTTATGTAACTGATAGTATGAATTTTAGAATACAAATCTTTGATTTAAATGGAAAATACATGGGTTCAATAGGTCAGATGGGAAAAGGAGATGGTAATTTAGAAAGACCTAAAGGTGTATGCTCCGATAAAGATGGCAATATATATGTAGTTGATAGCCTCCAAGATTCTATACAGGTCTTTAGTAAGGAGGGGAAACTGCTTGCTGTATTAGGGGAAGAGGGAGTTTTTCCAGGTCAGTTTAACTTGCCCTCGGGCATATTTATTGATAACAAAAACTATATATATGTTACAGATAGTTTGAATAGAAGACTTCAAATTATAAAATATCTTGGAGAAGATAGTTGAGAAATATATTGATATATGCAATCTTGATACTTCTTTTCCTTATACCTACCGCAATTAAGGCTGTAGATATAAAGAACGCTCCTATTTCTAAAAGCCCTCATAATCTTGCAAGCTGGGCTACTACCTCTACTGACAGACCTGTTGTTAAGGTAAAAGCTGTTGATGAAAATCAGATATGTAAGTTCTGTCATGTTCCTCACGGTGCTATAGACACACCTTTATGGGGACATAAGTTATCAACGGCAACATATCGCACCTTTAGTTCTGCTACACTTAGAAGCCCTAGAAATCAACCCGATAAAGGCTCAAAACTCTGTCTTTCCTGCCATGATGGAACCGTATCAGTAGGCGATATGATTAAAGGGAATATACATGTTGTAGGCACTAACTATGTTGATATACAAGGCAAGATTCTTCCCACTGCTGATATTTACTTTGGTTCTGATTTTAATGATCCCACAGGAAATCATCCAGCCCATCCTATATCAATAGCTGTAACAGATGCCTTAATAGCAAAAAAGATTGCCGACGGTGATGTTTGGAAGTTGAGAAATAGCACTAATAATATATGTGGAACAGGAAAATATGGATTAACTGCCGGAAGTACTAACATAGATTGTGTAGATGGTGTTGCAGGAGAACCCATTTATCCTTTAAGGCCTACTGGTTATTTAGGTTATAACGGCAGTTCTAATCCTAATGGCACAGGTATTCAATGCGCTACTTGTCATGAACCACATAATAATCAGTATGGAAAATTTATGAGGGAGAGAATATCTTTTACTAATTGGTCCTGTGCTCACTTTAACGCTAGTAACTACGGTTTTTGTAATCATTGCCACAATAGGTAGAGAATGATGATAAAAATTTTTTTTACAGGTCTATTTATCTTAAGCTTTGCAATAAATGCCTATTCTTTAACTAGAGAAGAGATTGAATTTTTAGTACAAACGAAAAAGGGTACCCATCTTTTATCGGAAAATAACCCCGGAGGCTGTAAAACCTGTCACGCAGGTATTAGATACTCAGGTAGCGAAGAAGAAGTCCAATGTTATACCTGTCACGGTCCTAAGCATAGGGCATCTAAAAAGTTAGAAAAGATGAGGCTTAATATAAAAAATGCAAAAAATGTGGCCGCCGATTTTGATAAACCCTATAGACATCCTGTAGAAAGGAAGGGTTTACATAAATATAATGAAGTTTATCCTGTAACTAACCCTGATTTGCCAAGACATAGCGAGTGTCTTGATTGCCATAGTCCTCATGATTCTATTCCAGAGGTTCCTCACTGGGGGGTTAGTGGTGTTAATATAGAAGGTAAGTTTGTCAAGAAGGCCTATTATGAGTATGAAGTCTGCTTTAAATGCCATGGAGCAGACGCAAATAAGCCTTTTTATCAAAAAAATAAGCTAAGAGAGTTTAATCCAAATAACCCTTCATATCATCCTGTTGTGGCAGTTGGAAAGAACAATTATTTGCCGAGTCTTAAAGAAGGTATAACCTATGAGACTATGATTAAATGTAGTAGTTGTCATGGTAGTGATACAAAGGGTGGAAAAAGAGTTGAAGGGGTGCATGGCTCAAACAATGATTATATCCTTATATTACCCTATACAAAAAAAGAAGAGACACTTATTCCTAACTACGATTTATGTTATAGCTGTCATAGGAAAGAGAGCATCTTGGGTAATGAAAGCTTCCCCTATCACAGAGAACATATAGAAGGTGTCAAGGTAAGAAACTGGAAAGGCACCTCTTGTAGCACCTGTCACAGCCCACACGGCTCTGAAAAGAATAAATTTTTGATAGAGTTTAACCCTGATTATGTGAAAAGAGAGACAACAACAAATAAAATCGAGTTTAAGTCCGAGGGGATATTTAGAGGTAGTTGTTATCTTAAATGTCATGATGTAGAACATAGTCCTAAGGTCTATGCAAAGTAAGATTAATATTCTGTAAAATATACTGGTTTGTTTTGTGAGAGGGATAAGGTGTTTAAATCTTTATTGGTTTTCTTATTTTTTTATAGTTTTGTTGGCCTTTCCTTAGCTGAGAACTTTCATCTTTCAAAAGACAATTGTAACAACTGTCATCTTGATTTAAATAATCCTAAAGCTCTTAAAGATGGACCTAACAGGGTCTGTGAATCTTGTCATCCTGATGTGCATCCTTCCCATAAAGTTGGGGTAAAGACAAGGTTAAACAGGGAGAATCTACCACTTGATGAAGAAGGAAAGATTACCTGTGCTTATACCTGTCATAATGTTCATCCTAAGGGCAATAAAGATTTTGAGAAAAGACTTTTAAGGATGGATATAAACAAAATCTGTTTTTCCTGTCATAATAAATAAATATGCCATACTATAACTGTAAGGTTGCTGATGAATCTGGTAAAGTTTTTTATATAAAATATTTTGCCGATTCTCTCGAAGAGATAAAGTATCTTGTATCAAAAGATGGATATCTCCTCCTTGACATCACAGAAGTTTATACAGTATCTACTATATCTAAAAGAAGATTCAATATAAGAGATTTCCTAACATTTAATCAGGAGCTTTATATCTTACTCAAAGCAGGTCAGCCTCTCGTCAAAGCTTTAGAGATTATTATAGAAAAGGTGCCACAAAAAAAGAGTTTTTACAGAGTTTTGGAGAGTATAAAGAGAGATATTGCCCAGGGATATTCTTTATCAGAAGCAATGGAAAAATTTCCTGAGTACTTTCCACTTCTTTATATCTCAAACGTGAAGGCAGGAGAAAAGGGTGGTAATCTTGTTGAAAGACTTAAAGAATATCAAGTATTTATGAAAAAGACGGAGGAGATGCGTAGAAAGATTGTCTCAGCCTCTGTTTACCCCATAATGGTTTTATGTATTATAGTGGCGGCAGTAATATTTTTGTTCACCTATGTAATACCTAATTTTAGTAAAATTTATTTAGAATCAAATGTAGAATTGCCTTTAGCAACAATTATTCTTTTAAAAGTGACAAATATTTTTAAGGTTATACTACCTTTTTTAGTTTTAGCTCTCGTCTTATTAATTTTTGTCATAAGCAGAGTCAAGAGTACCTTTAAGGGCAGACTTTTTCTTGATGATCTAAAGCTTAAAACTCCTTTCGTTTCAAATATCTATAGAAATTATCTTGTTTCAAACTTTGCGAGAACTCTTTCTGCAATTATAAAGGGAGGCATTCCTTTAGTTAGTGCTTTAAAGATTACTGCTAATGTGGGTACTAACACCAGTTTTTCTGAAAAGATAAAAAAGGCAACCAAACTTGTGGAGGAAGGTAACTCCCTCTCTTTAGCCCTTGAGGATACCAACCTCTTTCCTTCTATCGCTCTTAGGCTAATAAAATCTGGTGAAGGGACAGGCTCTCTTTGGGAAATGCTTGACGAGGTAGCAGAGTATTATGATAATCTTGTAGTAGATTCCTTAACGATGATAACTACTCTTGTTGAGCCAGCTCTTATGATAATTATGGGATTTATAGTTGGAGTGATTGTTATAGCAATGTATTTACCAATTTTTAGTCTTGCAGGAGCGGTGGGAGGGTAATTTTGAGAAAAAAGATAGGCGAGATTCTCTTAGAAAAGGGTTTATTAACGGAAGAACAAATAAAGAGAGGACTCGATGAGGCTAAAAAAAGTAAAGAGAAGTTAGGTACAATATTAATTAACCTTGGTTTTATAACAGAAGAAGATTTGTATAAGTCACTGGCGGAACAGCTTAGATTGCCATATGATGACCTCTCTCGCTACACCCTACCGGAAAAACTTCCTTCAGGTGTATCAATAGATTTAATGCGAAAGTATCAGATAATCTTTCTAAAAGAAGAAAATGGAAAATATTATTTTGCCTTTTCTGACCCAATTAAGGTTTTGACTATTGATGAGCTTAACCTGATTTTAGGTAAACCTATTGAGATAATCGTATCACCAAAAAGCAAGATTGATAAGACCTTAGCTAAGATTGAGAGCTCATCAAAGATTCTTGAAGATGTAACGGAAGACTTTAAGGTTTTATTGGTAAAAGAGACAGATCAGGGAGAAGAAGTACTTTCCTTAGAAAAGCTCACGGAAGATACAAGTCCAGTAGTTAAACTCATCGATACGGCTATATACGATGCCTTGCACAAGAGAGCCAGCGATATACATATAGAATCTTCTCAAGAGGGTGTTTATGTCCGTTTTAGGATTGATGGTATCCTTCAGAAGGTCTTAGGTCCTATTGATCTGAAATATCAAAGTAATATTATATCAAGAATAAAGGTTATGTCTGACCTTGATATATCCGAACAGAGAATACCTCAGGACGGAAGATTCAAACTTAAGATTAAGGCAAAGTACGTTGATTTCAGGGTATCTATATTACCTACGATTTTTGGAGAAGATGCGGTAATAAGGGTGCTTGATAAAGAGAGTATTATGATTGATCTGAAAAATTTGCGACTTGATTATTTAGGATTTGATAATCAAGTTGTAGAAGCCCTAAGAAAAAAGATTAGAGAGCCCTATGGAATGATACTTGTTACGGGCCCCACTGGTTCTGGTAAGACAACAACTCTTTATGCAGCCATTAGTGAGATAAACTCTGGAGAGGATAAGATAGTAACTATTGAAGATCCTGTTGAATATCAGCTCAAGGGAGTCGTTCAGATACCTGTTAATGAGAAAAAGGGTTTAACCTTTGCAAGGGGTTTGAGGTCAATATTAAGACATGACCCTGACAAGATTATGGTTGGAGAGATTAGGGATTTAGAGACTGCACAGATTGCCATTCAGTCTGCTCTTACTGGTCATTTAGTCTTTACAACAGTCCACGCCAACAATATTTTCGACGTTATAGCAAGATTTCTCAATATGGGAATATCTCCTTATAACTTTGTATCCTCTCTAAACTGTGTCTTGGCTCAGAGACTTATAAGAGAACTTTGTCATAACTGTAAAAAACCTGTTAACTATGTTCCAGATTTTCTTAAACTTTCAGGACTGAATGAGGATAGATATAAAGATTATGTTTTTTATGAGGGTTATGGTTGCTCTGAGTGTTCCTATACAGGGTATAAAGGTAGAATTGCCATTGGAGAGGTTTTAGTATTGAATGATGAGATAAAGGAGCTTATAATCGAGAAGGCCCCTATTCAAGTTTTGAAGAAAAAAGCTAAAGAATTAGGGACTGTCTTTTTAAGAGAAGCAGCTTTAAAAAAGGTCTTTGAAGGAGTTACAACTATGAAAGAGATAAACAGGGTAACCTTTGTGGAATAAGTTATGAATAGCATTATGATGATTGATAGTGAGCATTTATTACATTTATGTTTAGAGGCTAAGAAGGGGTTATATACTATCTCGGATGTACATAAGGTAAAAATAAAGGATAGTAAAATTTATGAAAGAACAGAAAATGATGTATTGCTTAACTATGGAGTATTAAAGGAGTCTATAGAAGAGTTAAATGAGAAATCTCATTGTAAGCTAAAAAATTGTAATGTTATCTTACCCCATGCCCTCTCTTGGTATCACTTTATTGAGGTGGAAGCCTATCCTAAAAACGAGAATGAGGCTTTAGAGTTTGTAATGTGGAAGATACAAAAAATAATGCCTATACCTAAAGATTATGTTGAGATAAGAATACAATCTTTGAAAAAAGAGAAAGAGATGACAAAGCTCTTGGTGGTTGCCACATTTAAGGGATTTTTAAAGTCTATAGAAGTTATTTTAAATGAAAAAGGTATAGAACCTGCAATAATAACAACCCCAACCCTCTCTTTTATGAACGTCTTTGAGAAATCTCTTCCAAAAAATGGGATTGTCTATTGGTTAAGGGAAAAATATTTCTCTCAAATTATCATTAAGGAGAATATGCCAATTTCTATTAGAGAGGTAGATAGGGCTTTGGAGTTATCAAGAATAGATTTTGAGACAATGAGCATGTTGGCAAATGTAAGGGAGAGGTTTGGTGATTTTGAGCCCGAGGAGATGGTAATTTTTGATGAGTTAGAGAGAATTGGGATAGAAAGCTATTTTAACGAAAAAATTAGAGTCCTTGATATAAAAGATAAGATCGTCAACAAAACTTCTGAAAAGAAAACCTCCTCCTTTATTTGTGGTTTTGGGGTACTGGAATCATGAAATATAGCATAAATTTTTCTTCAGCCAATAAGGTCAAGAGAAAACAAATTTATGCTTTAAGAGTTGCTTACGGTATATCTGTAATTTTTTTAGCAATAATTTTTATATTAGGCATTAATAGGGTAGGTAGTATCTCTTCTGAGATAGAAAGGATAAAAATTGAAAAAACTTCCATAGAAGAGATGATAGAAAAAAATATTAAGGAGAGAAGAAGATTCATATCTGATGAAGAAATAAAGGTCCTTAATGAGAAGGTTAGATTTTATAAAGATATTTATGAAAAAAGGTTTTTTGTGACGCTTTTTCTAACGGACTTAGAAAGTATTATGGTTAGTGCGACCGTATTAAAGAGCTTAGACATTGACATTGTTAGAAAAAACTTTATCTTAGTTGGTGAAAGCCTAAATCCTGAGAGCGCTGTAGCTTTCTCAAAGAGGCTACAGGGTATAAATTATATTAAGAAAGCAGAGATAACAAAGCAGACTTTTCAGCGCTTTGGTGAAAAAAAGATACTTGTTAATGATTTTGAGATAAGAGGAGACTTATATTGAAAAAGTTATTAATTTTGTTTTTTTTTCTTATAATTGCTAATATCATGCTATGGTTTTTTTATATCCCCCACAAGGATGAGGTACTCTCAAAATCTCTTTCTGATTATAAGATGCTAAGAGATAAGAAGGCTAAGGAGAGACTTCTTTCCTTTCAAGACATTTACGAGATAAAAGATAAGATAGGTGATTACGAAAAAAGATTAAGGGCAAAAGAGGACTTTACTAAAATAATTAATTATATCTTCGAAAAATCCTTTATGGGCAATGTAGATATAAAGACCATAAGTTACAACTTTGAAGAGAGAAAGGAGTTAAACGTTACTAAGCTTGCTTTGAATATTACTGTTGAGGGTAAGTATGAGAGCATAAAAAAGTTTTTGTATGAGCTGGAAAGTGGCTCTCATTTTATAATAATTGATAGTCTTAAAATTCAGAAAGGTAATGATATACTTAGTGGGGCTATTACTATTATTACCTTTCTGAAGGGCATAAATTAATATGACAAAAAAAAATATAGCAATAACTTTAGTCCTGTTGTGGGCAGTACTTATCCTATATAGAGTGTTTTTCACAGGGGAGAAGGAGATTAAGCTTGCTGTTCCTGTTGATGACAAAACCACAAATATTGATAATAAAGTTACCCAAGAAAAGACTGTTAAATATCCTGAAATTTCTGGATATAAATTTATAAGAGATATTTTTGCTGATTTGATAAAGGATACGAGTGCATCTCAGAAAGTTCAGAAAGAAAAAAAACCAGAACCAATCCCTGCACCACCATTGCCCCTTTTGCCAACGGAGCCAGAAATAGTTGAAGAAAAAAAACAGGAAATAAAGATAGACAAGTTGAATGATATTGTTTTGTTAGGTATTATGGATAAAAAGGAAAAAAGGTTTGCTTTTCTTAAGAAGGGGAATGATATAAAATCGTTTAAAAAGATGGATAGGGTTTTTGATACCGACTATGTAATTGAAAGAATTAGTAAGACCGAGGTCATACTTAGTGATGCAAAAGGTGATAAAAGAATATTTAGATTAGAAAAAGAGGGACATGATGAGAAAAAAGATTAAGTTTTTATTTTTATTTGTCTTTGTTTTCATAATTTTTTCTTGTTCATCCTACAGGGCCTATAGAACAGCAGAAACCCTTATGAATCAAGGTAAATATGACGAAGCCATAACATATTACAATAAGGCTTTGCAGGAAAGTCCTGGTGATATTGAGTATGTTATAAAACTTACAAGAGCAAAAGAGGCTTCTGCGCGCATGCACTTTGATAAAGGTAAGAAACTTATAGCTGAGGGCAATCTTGACGAGGCAGAGAAAGAGTTTAATCTGGTTCTTGTATTGGACCCCACTTTTAAGAGAGCCTTTGAATTTTTGCAGGAGATTAATATAAAAAAAGAAGCCCTTTTAAGTTTAGAAAAGGCAAAGACATTTTATGCTTCAAACAAGATAAAAGAAGCCATAGATGAAGCAAGAAGGGCCTATTCACTAAATACAGAGCTTATAGAGGCGAAAAATCTTGCCGATAAGTTATTAAAAGAGAGTATAAAAAGCCCTCTTGAGTATGAACTTAGTATTAAATCAGCCAAGCCAGTTACGCTAAAATTTAAAGACGCTCCTATTAAAGACGTCTTTGAGATACTTTCTAAACTATCAGGCGTAAACTTTCTTTTTGATGAACAGATAAGAGATAATAAAGTTACAATATTTATTGAAGAGGCATCCTTTGTGCAAGCCTTGGAGCTATTACTTTTTACAAACAAATTGGCTTTAAAGGTGATAAATCAAAAAAATGCCATTGTCTATCCTGACAACAAACAAAAGAGAAAAGAGTATGAAGAATATTATATTAGAACCTTCTTTTTGAAGTATGCCGATGCAAAGAAGGTGATAAATACATTGAGAAATTTGATAGAAGCAAGGCAGATTTTTGTTAATGAGGACACAAACTCTATAATAGTTAGGGCAGACTTAGATAGTCTTGAGCTTGCTGAGAAAATTATTCAAGCAAACGACATGGCTAAAGCTGAAGTGTTGCTTGATCTAGAGTTTGTTGAGGTTAATAGAAATGATTTGGAGAGATTAGGAGTGGATTTCAACCCCTACTCAATAGGAGCAGGCTTTGGAAAAGGGAGAAATCCAAGTTCGATAGTAGAAAACTCTAATGTTTCCGTAAGAACTGGCGATACCCTTCTTACTATAAGAGACCTTGAGATAGCAAAGATAAATAGAAACATACTATTTACGTTGCCCTATATTACTATAAATTTTCTTAAGCAGAACGGTGTAACTAAGACTTTGGCAAACCCTCAGATAAAAACTCTTGACGGTGGCAAATCTCAAGTTCTCGTGGGTGACAGAGTGCCTGTTATAACTGTTACTGTTAGCGGCGCTGACCAGAGGTCAGAGAATGTTCAATATGTTGATGTAGGTGTTAAGTTTAATGTAGAGCCAAAGATACTCTCAAATGATGAGGTTGAGTTAAAGATAGAGGCAGAAGTTAGTAACATTGTAAGTGAGTCAAAAACACTAAATGGAACAACAGTCTATAGGATAGGCACAAGAAACGCAAAGACTACTTTAAGGGTGAGAGATGGAGAGACCACAGTTTTAGGTGGGTTAATTCAGAATAGATTGGAAAGGGCAAGGTCAGGTATAGCCTTCTTGAGCGATATACCAATAATAGGTTCACTATTTACAAGCTACACTAATAAAATAGATCAGGCTGATATATTTGTATCTATAACTCCGAGAATTACAAAAGGGGTGATATATCCTACGGCTGACCTAACCAATATCTGGTCTGGTACAGAGGATAGACTTTCTGCAAAACCTATGTTGAGATCTGTTATAGAAAGTCAGGAAATTGATGAGGCAAGTCAGAGAAGAGAAACAATAACAGGTAAGGTAGAAGGACAGATTAGTGGTGAGAATGCTTACGCCATAGCAATTGGTCCTGAATCAGCAGCAGTAGGTGAGGAGTTTGGAGTTGACTTAATTATTTTTGGTGTAGATGACATAGTTGAGTTTGAGATTTCAGGGACTTTTAATGGGGCCTTTGTAGAGGCCACTAAGTTTTTAGAAGAAGATTTAAAAAGAAGTGATAACGATATTTATAAAGTAAATTTTGATCAAAAGGGTGGTATCTTTAAGATATACGGTAGATTTGACGATGAACTACCGCCTAATGTCTTAGTAGGTAGAATTTTGTTAAAAGGTAGAAATAAAGGGTTGAATATTGAAGCAGTTAGCCTCTCCAGCGTCAAGGTAAGACTAATGAATGGTAAGGTTTACACATTAAGAAGTAGTGGTGCTATAATAGATATTAGATAGTGATAAACAAAAAATTGATAATAATATGATTACTGCCAATAATATGAGTTATAGGCATAAATAAATGATTTTTATGGAGGTTAGAGGTAAGAAAGGAGTTACTTTAATAGAGCTTGTTGTTGCTGTTGCGGTGCTCGCTATCCTTGCATCGGCAGTATTTCCTGTTGCAAGGATGACTATTAAAAGAACAAAAGAGATGGAGTTAAGATACAATTTGAGGATAATAAGAAAGGCGATTGATGATTATAAAAGAGCTTATGATGAAAAGAGGATTTTCCAAAAATTAGGAGCTTCTGGTTATCCTCCGGATCTCAAAACACTTGTTGAAGGGGTTGAAGATATCTCATCACCCGTACCTGGAAAGAAAATTTATTTTTTAAGAAAGATACCGAGAGATCCCTTTAATACAGATTATACTAAAGAGCCTGAAGAGACATGGGGTATTAGAAGTTATAATAGTGAACCAGATAATCCTAAAGAGGGCGATGATGTCTTTGATGTATATTCTTTAAGCGAGGAAAAGGCTATAGATGGTACCTACTACAAAGATTGGTAAAAAAGGTTTTACTATCCTTGAATTAATAATAGTTGTGTCTATTATAGGCATACTTTTAACTATTGCTCAGCCTACCTATAAAAACTCAGTTATAAAAGCTAAAGAGACAGTTTTAAAGGAGAACCTATTTGCTATAAGAAGCGCCATTGATCAGTATTATGCTGATAATCAAAAATATCCAGCTACACTTGATGACCTTGTTACTAAAGGCTATTTAAGGACAATTCCTAAAGACCCCTTTACTGAGTCTAATACTACTTGGATTTTAGTAAACTCCCCAATACCTGATGAACAAGGTATATACGATGTTAAGAGTGGGAGTAACAAGATAAGTCTTTCTGGAACACCTTATCGTGATTGGTAATAGAGGTTTTACCTATATTTTTGTTCTTATTATCATGTTTTTTATTGGTATTTCTCTTGCGTCTGCAGGAAAAGTTTGGAAAACAGTGGTTCAGAGGGAAAAGGAAGAGGAGCTTTTGTTTAGGGGAGATCAGATAGTTAGGGCACTGGAAAGTTATTATAATAGTGGGCATGGTGGTGTTAATTTTTTACCAAGAAGACTTGAAGATTTATTGAAAGATAACAGATTTTTAAGTATAAAAAGGCATATTAGAAAAATTTATAAAGACCCGATGACAGAAGATGGTGAATGGGATATAATTAGAGATGAGACAGGAAGGATTAAGGGGGTTAGAAGTAAGAGCGATAGGGAGCCTTTAAAGAAAAAAAATTTTCCCTATAAATATAGGCAATTTGAGAATAAAAATAGGTATAGTGAATGGGAGTTTACTGTTACGATACCTAAGAAAACTCAGTAAGGTTAGGAGATTTTATGGCTAATATACTTGTAGTTGATGATGAGAAACTAATACTTGATATGATAACAATTGAGTTAGAGAAGCAAGGTTTTAAAGTAACAGCAACTAGCTCATCAAAGGAAGCAATAAAGCTACTTGAGTTAGCAAAGTATGATCTTGTATTAGTAGATTTGATGATGCCACATATCACTGGGTTAGAGATGCTTCAGATGATAAAAGAGAGACATCCAGAGACACCAGTAATTGTGATAACAGCCTACGGTAGTATAGAAACAGCGGTAAAGGCGATGAAATTAGGAGCCTATGATTATTTAACAAAACCTTTTTCTTCAGATGAATTTCTAATAATAGTTAATAAAGCTATTGAATTTTCAAAAAATCAGTCTGAGCTAAACTATTACAGAAAAGAGAATAAATTTAATTATGGGTTAAATGCTATTGTAGGAATAAGTAAAGAGATAAATGAAGTCAAAGCCATGATCAAAAGGGTTTCTTCTGCTGATGTTAAGGTAGTTTTGGTGGAAGGAGAAAGTGGTGTAGGTAAGGAATTGATTGCAAGGGCAATTCACACTGAAGGGCGAAGGAGTAATAAACCATTTATTGCCATAAACTGTGCATCTTTACCCGAAAATTTACTAGAGTCTGAGCTTTTTGGTTATGAGAAAGGAGCCTTTACTGATGCAAAGTCTAGCAAAGAAGGTCTTATTGAGTTTGCAGACGGTGGTGTATTATTTTTAGATGAGATTGGTGATATGCCAATGTCTCTTCAGGCTAAACTTCTTAGATTCCTTGAGGATAGAACGGTAAGAAGGCTTGGTGGGCTTGAAGATATTAAATTAGATGTTCAGTTAATAGCAGCAACCAATAAAAATTTAAAAAAACTTGTTAAAGAGGAAAAATTCAGAGAAGATTTATACTATAGGATAAAAGTAGTACCTATCTATGTACCACCTCTCAGAGAGAGGAAGGATGATATATTAGAACTCGCAACGTTTTTTATAAATCAGTTCAATAAAGAATTTAAAAAAAATATAAAAAGTTTTTCCCCTATCGCCAAAAAGATGATTCTTCTTTATGATTGGCCTGGTAATGTAAGGGAGCTTAAAAATACTATAGAAAGGGCAATGATTTTTGAAGATAGAGACCAGATAATGGTTGAAAGATTACCTTTGGAGATAATATCTGCTTCATCTCGTCAACCATCAGACAGATCCGATATTAAGCTGCCAGAGACTGGTATTGATATTGAAGAGGTTGAGAGAGAGTTGTTAAAACAGGCCCTTGCAATGGCTAAAGGTAATCAGTCAAAGGCTGCAAGGCTTTTAAATATAGGTGTTGATGCTATGAGATATAGAATGAAAAAATTTGGTTTTCTTAGTAAAGATAAATAGCCTTCCCTTACTTTACAAAATTAAAGTTCTAAGATATATTTTCATTAAAAGACTCAAGGAGGTTTTTATGAGAAAAATTACTCTTATTACTCTATTCTTGCTGTTTTACACTACAATTTCCTTTGGTTCCCCCTTATCTGATATAGAAAAAGCTACTAATATATGTTTAGGAGATATTAAAAGTTATATTTGTGATGTAGAAACCATGCAGTTTGAAAATATTATGAAAAAAATGACCTCTGGAATGCCAGAAGATTTTGATAGACCTAAAAAACCTATCTTAAGAAAGTATTGGCATAAAAAAAAGGGTATGGTAATTAGGGTTGAAGGTAAGGAGGTTTTCCCCTATATGAAAGAACAAGCAAAAAGGATGTCAAGTCAGTTTGCATTAGAACTAAAATGTTTTTTTCTACCGATGGATATGAAGAAAGAGAGAGAAGCCTTGCTTAAAGAGGCAGAAATTTCTGTATCAAAAGATAAAGATATAAAGAGGGTTCAAATCTCTTTTAAAGAAAAAAAAGATATAGGTCAACTTTTTTTTAAAACAGGCTTACCACTTCCAACAAAAAATATAAAAAATATTGAGATATTGTTTAATACTAAAGAATCGTTACTAGAGGGCATGAGCTTGATATACGAAAAAGATCAAATAAACTCAGTTGTTGTTGATCTTTCTATTAGATATATTGAGCTGGAAGGCAAAAAATATATAGAGGAGATAAATCTTTTAGCTAATGACGGTTCCTTAAAGAGTAGTTTTAAAACAGAGTTTACAAAAGTTGGAAAATATTATCTACCCTCTCGACAAATTAGATATACTGAAGGTGTAGATATACCAGAAGAACAAAGAAAGATTGAGGTAAACTTTAAAAACTATAAGATAAATGCAAGAATTCCTAAAAAAGTTTTTCAAAATTAGTAATTATAAGAGACCCTTGTTGAATATAGGGTCTCTTTATCCTCAAAAAAACCTTCCATATATATCAGATAGATATCTAACGATTGTCATTTAAATTTTTACACCTTACGTAAGCGTAAAGTTTTTTCTTTACAAACTTCCGTAGAAATGATAAATCTATTTATAACACTATTTTAAAATGAGAGGTAAGACATGAGAAGATATTTTTCCAATATGCCTAAAATAGGAAAAAAGCTTTTAGAATCAAATATTAAGTCTATGCAGGAAAATGCAAAACAAATAGAAGAAGAATTAAAGAACTTACAAGAACAAATTAATAATGTTCAGAGTCAGGGTTTACCTATAGAAGCTATCCACAAAAGAGGCGAAAAGACTGCGTTGGAGAGAATTGAATACCTCGTTGACAAAGGTAGTTTTTTGCCTTTAAATACACTTTATAATCCTGAAAATAACAAGTATGGTACGACAGGTGTAGTTAATGGTCTTGCAAAGATAGGTGGTAAATGGTGTTCTATTATAGCCAGTAACAATAGAGTATTAGCAGGTGCATGGATACCAGGACAGGCAGAGAATGTTTTTAGGGCACAAGATATAGCTGAAAGGCTAAGGATTCCTCTTGTCTGGATACTAAACTGTAGCGGCGTTAGCCTTCCCGAGCAGGAGAAGGTCTATGCTGGTAGAAGATGTGGAGGGCGTTCCTTCTTTAGACATTCCGAGCTTGCACAAAAGGGGATCCCTGTTATAGTAGGTATCTTTGGAACAAATCCAGCAGGAGGGGGCTATCACTCAATAAGTCCTGCAATTATCTTTGCCCATGAGAAGGCTTCAATGGCTGTTGGAGGTGGTGGTATCGTATCAGGAATGAGTCCAAAGGGAAGTTTTGATAAAGAAGGTGCAGAACAGTTGATAGAGTTAACAAAAAAGTTCAAAGAGCAGCCACCAGGAAGTATGAAGGTCCATTATGAGGTAACAGGTTTTGTAAGAAAAGTTTTTAACACAGAGGAGGGTGTTTTAGATGCCATAAGGGAATGTGTTTCAAATCTGCCTGCCTATGATAAATCATATTTTAGGGTAGATGAACCAAAAGCTCCTCTATATTCCCCTGATGAGTTAAAGTATGTTGTTCCCTATAATCAAAAAAGGATCTACGAGATTGAACAGGTAATAGGTAGGTTAGTGGATGGAAGCGAACACATGGAGTTTAAACCAGATTTTGGACCAGAAATTTATACAGGTTTGGTAAAAATAGATGGTTTTTTAGTAGGATTAATAGCCAATAGACAAGGCTTTTTAGGCGAAGGCTATCCCAAGTATGCCAATTATCCCGGTATTGGAGGAAAGCTATATAGAGAGGGTTTAATTAAGATGAACGAGTTTGTCACCCTCTGCGGTAGAGATAGAGTACCTATATTGTGGATTCAGGATAATACAGGTATAGATGTAGGAGATCTGGCTGAAAAGGCAGAACTACTTGGATTGGGGCAGTCATTGCTCTATTCTATAGAATCATCAAAACTTCCAATGATGACAGTTGTTTTAAGAAAAGGTTCAGCTGCAAGTCATTATGTTATGGCTGGTCCTCAGGCAAATAATAATAATGCCTTTTCTTTAGGCACCCCAACTACAGAGATATACGTAATGCATGGAGAGACTGCTGCAGTTGCTACCTATGCAAGAAGGCTTGTGAAAGATAAGGAAGAAGGTAAGGATTTGCAAGAAACAATTGATAAGATGAATAAACTTGTTAAAGAATACTATGAAAAATCAAGACCTTATTTTTGTGCCAAGATGGGCTTTGTTGATGAGATAGTAGACTTTTGCAAACTAAGAGAATATATAATTGCCTTTGCTAATGCCTGTTACCAAAACCCAGACACCTTCTGTCCTCATCATCAGATGTTATTGCCGAGGATTATCTATCCAAATGTATAGAATAAGTGTTTGCAGTTAAGATTAATATAAAGAAAGATTAAGTCTGTCAATCCTTAAGTAAGTTATAATTTGCTGGAAAGCTCTGTTTTCCAAGGGGTTATCCTTAAAATAGTAGAGGTGACTTATACATTTGCAATCTGAAGACCCAAAATCAGGAACATAGTTATCAGCAATCTTAAAAACCTTCTGTGATATCTGACATTCTAAGTTTTCATTGGCTATGATGGGTATATCTTTTATATATTTGCTTTTATCTATAAAATAATCTATATGCCAGTGGAGTTTTTTATTTTTTCTTTTGTGTCTTAATATTCTTTTTGAAAGAGAGTTGAGAGCCGAACCTATATAGACATAATACCCCTTTTTAAAATATATCTCCTCTAACCCTCCTACTTGTATTTTATTATCTTTTTCAAGTTGTAAGATAAGAAGATAAGAACCTTTATCTACCAGCTCTTTCTCAATAAAATCCCATGGAATGTTTACATCATTTACACCTTTTACGTAGCTAAAATTCTTGTCCCAAGATAAAGAGATGGCATTAATATCAAGGTAGTCTTTTACCAATAGCAGATTTTTACTAAAATTAAGATCTATGTGGTAGGCTGGAAGAAAGTATTTTACATTCTCACCCATTATAACAAAAAGTATACCTGCCTTTCTTCCATCTTCGGTTATCTCTTTTAAATCAAGAAGATGTTTAGAGCCTCTTTCAGTTATTGCGTCCGGAAACATAGCAATAGAATTTCCAAAGAGGGTACAAGTTTTTATCTCAAGAAATAGCTCTTTCTTGCCATTTGATAATAATAGGTCAAATCTACTCTTTTTATATGGCACCTCTCTTTGAACAATCTTGTATTCAAGATAGCTTTTTATCTTTTTATCATTTATCAAGTGTTCTACTATTTTGTTTGTAAGATGGGTATGTAGCAATACAGGTTGGTTATCTTTATAACAAGCCATCACTGTGTATGGAATTTTAAGTCTTTCTCTATTTTTAATTAGAATTAAAGGAGTGTCTTTTAATAATAACTCCCACAATCTACCAGGATTTGGTAGATAGGCAAGTTCCTTAGTTCCATTAACGTAACAGGAAATAACAAATCTATTGAACCTTTCGATAAAGATGCCATCTATTTTGGAGAAGCTAAAGGGGTAAGAAATCACAATTTTTAAATCTTTTCAAATTCTTTCTTAAAATGAATGAGAACATCTTCATTGTAGATGCAAAACTCTATAATTTCTAATGAGCTATTAGGATGTTCTTTTATAAAATTTTTTGTTTCTTCTATAAGTATTTTGGCACATCTATCTTTGGGGAAACCAAAGATGCCGGCACTAATAGCAGGTATCGATACAGACCTTAATCCTTTCTCTGATGCTAATCTTAAGGTGTTTCTTATGGCATTTTTTAATTTATTATCTTCGTCTCCCTCACCAAATATAGGACCAACTGTATGAATTACAAATTTTGCCTTTAAGCTACCGGCTGATGTTATTACAGCATGACCAACTGGCACATAACCGATTTTATCGCTTTCTTCCTGAATGATGTAGCCACCTTTTCTTACAATAGTACCTGCTACACCTCCCCCGTGTAGAAGCTCTGAGTTAGCAGGGTTGACAATAGCATCAGCTTCTCGCTCTGTTATATCTCCATAGAATAATCTCAAAATCTTATTATTGATTCCTTTTTCTGCTGTAACCATATTTACCCAATAGTTATATTGTTTTTTCCTTTCTTCTTACTTTCGTACATTAGCTTATCAGCTCGGGAAATCACTGATTCAATAGTATCTCTAACAGCAATTGTTGTTGCTCCTATGGATAGAGTAGTAGAAATTTTTTTATCTCCAACTGTTAAATAAGATTTTTGCACCAAAGTGCGTATTTTTTCGGTAATATTTATTAGATCATCATTATCTTTGAGTTCTATAACAATAACAAACTCATCACCACCCCATCTGCCCACAGCGTCATAAAATCTAACATTACTTCGTAATGTTGAGGCAACCATCATAAGTATACTGTCACCCACATTGTGTCCAAAGGTATCATTAATCATCTTAAAGTCATCAACATCAACGAATATTACTCCGTAATTACGATTGTACCTTCTTGTTTCCAAAATTTTTGTAAGTAACGTAAGTTCTAAAAATCTTCTATTTGATAACTTTGTTAGGTTGTCCAGCAATGCTGCTTCTTCAAGGTAAGTTATTCTCTCTTTAAGTGACTTTACATAACTATTATCTCTGAAGATCTCAACAACTCCTACTAATTGATTTTTTGTATTAAATATGGGAGAGCAAAATACGTATACAGGTACTCTATGACCATCTTTATGGTGGAGATAAACCTCTGCTTTATGGGGTGTTTTTGTATTAACAGTCCATTGAAGAGGACAGTCTGATAAGCATAACTCTTTACCGGTATCATCTATATGTCTCAAAATATTGTCTTGACAATGGTGACCAACTACCTCCTCTCTCTTAAATCCTGTTATCTCTTCTGCTCCCCTATTCCAGTAAAGAATCTTACGATTAATGTCAACAAAGTACACACCTTCGTTTATGTTTTCAAGCAATATCTTGTAAAATCCTTCAGGAAACTGCATTGCATATGATTATATATAAAAAAAAGGATAGATAAAAGTTTTTTGATAAATTAGATATAAAAAAAGACGTGAAAGGCTACTAAGACACCTTTCACGCCTAAAAATAATTTTAACTTAAGGCCTTATAAACGTTCCCAACTAACTCTGCTGATGGTTTTAAAGTTTTCTCACCTTCCTGCCATCTGGCGGGACAAGCCTCATCAGGGTGCACAGCAAGGTAAATATTAGCTTTCATCTTCCTTAAAAGTTCTTCAGCATTTCTACCTACATTATAATAATTAATTTCAGAGGCTACCAGTTTGCCTTCTGGATTGATGATAAAGGTTCCTCTTAAGGCTAATCCTGTGTTTTCATCATATACACCAAACATTCTTGAAAGATTACCCGTTGTATCTGCTCCCATTGGATATTTTACACCTTTAAGTAATAACTCATCTCTATGCCATGCTAAATGAGTAAATTTAGTATCGGTGCTAACAGAAAGTACCTCACATCCCATCTTCTTTAGCTCATCGTATATTTTTGCAAGATCATCTAGTTCTGTAGGGCAGACAAAAGTAAAATCTGCGGGGTAGAAGAATAAAATTAACCATTCTTTCTTTGCCTTTATATCAGCTAAGGATAACTTGCCAAAATCTTGCTTGCTGGAATCATAAATCTCAATCTCAAAATTTGGTACCTGTTGACCAACTGTAATGCAGAAGCTTGAAGTATTACACATTTATAACCTCCTAATCAAGTATTTGCCCATAATAGGTGTAGATTGCAGTATTCTCTTACCTTTTTAATCTCACCTTCAACCTCGAAGGTAGCTTCAGGTGATTCACCAGGGATTAAATAGTGTCTATAAGATTTTTTGTCGGTAATAATTTGTATCCATTCAATATAATGTTTTTCCTCCATTGGATGGGGGACTGAGCCTACTTTTACTGTTACTTTGTTACCGTTAATCTCGTAAATGGGTACGTGTTTTTCTTTAGATGCGTCTACAGTATTTTCTTTTAAAAGTTTCATTGGTTGTCCGCAGCATACTAAAGTACCACCGCCTGTGTGTTGAACTTCAACAATATTACCACAGATCTCGCATTTATAAATTTCCATTATATTAGTCATAACTTCCTCCTACTCTATTTTTTTAAAAAACTTTTTTAATGCATTACAGACAGGACACTTCTCTGGCGCCTCACCTATGAAGGTATTTCCACAGACTTCGCATACATAGATCTCATAGTCCATATTTTTATCTATCTCATCTAAGGCCTTTTTAAATAATCCTGCATGTACTTTTTCTACTTCGTTGGCATAATGAAAACTTCTTTTTGCACCAGCGTTACCTTCTTGTTCGGCCTCCTCTATCATTTGAGGATACATGTTTTTAAACTCATAGGTCTCCCCATCAATGGCTTCTTGTAAATTTTCACGAGTAGATTTAATACCGTTTAACTCTCTCAAATGATTGTGTGCATGAACTGTCTCTGCTTCTGCGGCAGCTTTAAATAGTTTTGCAACTCCCTTTAAACCTTCCTGTTCAGCCTTTTTAGCAAAGGCCAAATATTTTCTGTTTGCCTGAGATTCACCGGCGAAGGCTTCCTTAAGATTTTTTTCTGTCTTGCTCATTTAGTTCCTCCTTTAAGCATTTATTGCATATCCCTGTAAAGTTTAGAAATGTTCTTTCTACTTTATGTCCATCTATACTTGTAATCGCTTCTATAATAAAATTTTTACTCAAATCATAAACACCTTTACATCTTGTACAATAAAAATGGTGATGTAATGATGTATCCATGTCAAACCTTTTTTTATCGTGGTCAATAGCAAGCTCAACGACCTCTCCTAAATTTTTTAGAGTAATCAAAGTGTTGTAAACAGTGGCATATGACATGGTAGGATAAATCTTTAACATTTCTTTATAAATATCCTCTGCAGAGGGATGGCTTTTTGTATTTATAAGATATTCGATGATAGCAACCCTTTGGGGCGTAACCTTTACTTTGTGGTCTTTTAACTTTTTTATGATTTCTTTCATTTTATAATAATTCTAATTTAAAAAAAATTTTTGTCAAGCATTAAGATATTTTTTCTCTTATTTTGTTAAGCTCTTCTTCCAGTTTGCTAACCCGTTCTTCTAACTCATTAATTTTTAAATAATCTTTTATTTTTAATGCTATCTTATCTTCAAACTCTTTTCCTTTTGTATAGGCCTTATTTTTGATATCAGAGATTAATTGTTCTCCTTCCTGTGTAGTTATCTCTCCTTGTTTAATAAGCTCTTCTATTATTTCTTTAGCCTTATCTTCAGAAAGTGCAAAGATACCTAACCCTGCATATAAAATCTTTTTTATGTTATCTATCATAATCCCTCCTTTTTTTTAAATATAGCAGAATGTATAAAAAAGTCAAAAAAGCATTTATTAAAAAAAAACTTTTATAGTAATATATGAAAAAGATTGGGTTTAATAAGATAATAATATTTCAAAAGGAGGTTTTTATGAACTGTATTTTTTGTAATATTGTCAATGGTTCAATACCTTCCGAGAAGATTTATGAAGATGAGGATTTTATTGCCATTCTCGACATAAATCCTATTAGTAAAGGACATTTATTGATTATTCCCAAAAGGCACTGTGTTAATATAATGGATATGGATGATGAGATACTTAAAAAAACTGCTGTTCTTTTAAAGAAGCTCTGTGGATTATTAACAAAAGCTCTTAACGTGACTGGAATTAATCTAATCCAGAATAATGGAAAGGATGCAGGACAGATAATATTCCATTCCCATTTTCATCTTATACCCAGAAGACCTGAGGATGGTATAAAAATAGGCATGGAACATAGCAAATATAAAGAGGGGGAGCTGCAAGAGTACGCTGCTTTACTTAGAAAATCGCTTTAAAAGGTTTTTGTGACTATAAAAAAAAGATACTTATTAGTTGCTATAACAATATCATTATTAATACATTTTTTTGCATTTTTGAGTTCCTATATCTTTGAAGGGGAGCCTAAAAAATCAGGTAGGAAAAAAGAAGAGATAATAGAGATAATACCCTATTATCCGCCTCCTGACATTAAAACCCAGCCATCAAATAATTTTAAGGCTTTTGGAGCAAAGGATATTATAACAGGACAAGAAAACAAACTTCCTGAGATAAGTAAAAGTATACCAAAAATCTTGGAGGAGATAGAAAGGGAGAGTTTTAAAGAGAAAGGAGGCATGCAGGATAAAGTTGAGGAAAGAGCTGAAGAGCCACCTAAAATACAGGATAAAATTCCTAATTTAGGTATGACTGAAGATAAAAAGACAAGAGAGCAAGTAAGGCTAAGAGAAGAAAAAACTTTACCAAACTTAAAAAATCTTATTCCTAAATCAACGGACCTGTTGTCAAAACTTCCCAAGGAAGAGACTATAAATCTTGATACTGGAGATGTAAAAGGTTCAAAAGAGCTTATTCTCAATACAAAAGAGTATAAATATTTATCATATCTTGAGAAGATAAAACGAAAGATTGAGGCGGTATGGAGATATCCTGAAGTAGCAAAAGAAAGGGGCATTGGGGGAAGGCTTAAGATAACTTTTTCTATATCAAGGGATGGTAAGATAGAAAATAAGGTACTAATTCAGTCTTCTGGCTATAGCTTTCTTGATGACGCTGCAATGAAGGCATTGAGAGATGCTTCTCCCCTCGCACCCTTTCCCAAAGAATGGGACATCGAGAAAATTAACATAGATGGTACTTTCATTTATCAGGTTACTGTGGTACAATAACAAGTTTTTAGGAGGTTCTTTGAATAATCCAATCGGTATTTTCGATTCTGGTGTGGGTGGTCTTACTGTATTAAAAGAGATTAAAAGAAAATTACCCACCGAGAAGCTTATTTACTTAGGAGATACAGCAAGAGTTCCCTATGGGAACAAATCAAAAGATACTATTATTAGATATTCCATCGAAAATACAAAATTCTTGATGCAGTTTGATATTAAGCTACTCGTAGTTGCCTGTAATACCTCAACCGCTACCAGCTTAAAGACTCTTAAAGAAATATTTAAGATTCCCATTGTAGGTGTTATAGAGCCTGGTGCCAAAAAAGCTGTCGAGATTACCAAGAATCAGAGAATAGGGATTATTGGAACAGATGCTACTATAAAAAGCTCTGCCTACAAGGAAGAGATAAAATCCTTGAATAATAAGATATCTGTTTTTTCAAAGTCCTGTCCATTATTTGTACCGCTTGTAGAGGAGGGGCTTTTAAAAGGGGCTATAGTAGATGACGTTATTAGCCATTACCTAAAAATATTTAAGGGCAAGAATATAGATACCCTTGTTCTTGGTTGTACCCATTATCCCATGTTAAAGAGACCTATAGCTAAATTTTTCAATCACTCCATAAATATAGTTGATTCAGCTAGAGAAACCTCTAATTTGGTGCTTAATCTTTTAAAAGATAGTAATCTTTTATCCGATAGAAAAGAGATACTTGAGCCTGATTATTATGTGACAGATGCAGCAGAAAGATTTTTAAAAGTAGGTAAAACAATACTTGGAAAACACTTAGAGAAGGTTACGGTTGTTACTGTTGGTAAATGAAACTAATATAAGGTAAATATTTAATATGACTGATTCACTCAAAGTTTATGATGACAAATACTATATCGCAGAGATTACTAATCTTTCCTATAGCTCTGCAGGAGTAGCGAGGTTTGGAGGTAAGGTAGCTTTTATCCCCTATACTGTGACTGGTGATATAGTAAAATTCAGTATTGAGAGAGATAGAAAGACCTATATTGATGGCAAGTTGCTTGAGATATTAAAGTCTTCTCCTTATAGAAGAATTTATCCCTGTCCTTATTTTGGCAAGTGTGGTGGCTGTCAATGGCAACACATAAACTATAATTATCAAGTTTTGGCAAAGAAAAATATAACAAAGGATATACTTGAACGGATAGGAAAAATAGCAAGTCCCGAGATTAACGATACTTCTATTGCTGGTAATGAGTGGGGTTACAGGCAAAGGGTTAGATTTCAGGTAGGTTTAGAAAGAGATGAGGTCTCATTAGGTTTTAACATATATAGTAGTAACAAAGTGGTAGATATTGATAACTGTTACATACTAAAAAAGCCGATAGTAGATATCTTGAAAGAAACTCGAAGATTTAAGAATGAGTTGAAAGGTATTCTTGATTTTGAAGTGTATTATTCTGATAGGGAAGATAATTTTGTCTTTTCAGGTAAGGCTAAAGATGATGGTTTTAATCCATCAAACATATCAAATATCTCTAAGCTTTTTAAAGGAGGCTTTGTAAAAACAAAAAAAGGGCGCCTATATGCTATAAAAGATCCATTTTTAATCTATCAAGTAGAGTTAGACAGATTAAGTTATAAACTAAAAGTCTATGCAGATGGTTTTATACAGGCAAATCCAGAGGTTAACAGGGTCATTTTAAATACTATTTCAGATTATTTGGGTGATAAATATCAGTCGTCTACCATGCTTGAGCTTTTTTCTGGGTCTGGCAACTTTACCTTTTTGTTCAGTAAGCTTTGCAAATATGTTGTTGCCGTAGAAGGAAATAATTCCTCCTTTAGGGCTTTAGAAGAAAATATTGCAAAAAACAACATCTTAAACATCCATCCCATTAGAGGTAGTGTGAAAGATGAAGTCATTAGGATGTTTAACAATAAGAGAAGTTTTGATATAGTCTTTCTTGACCCACCGAGAATAGGAGCTAAAGAGATAATACCCTACATCCCAAAGTTTAATCCAAAAATAATAATATATCTTTCTTGCAATCCTACGACTTTAGCAAGGGATATTCAGACCCTAACATTTAGTGGTTATAATGTAGAGAAGGTAGTTCCCTTTGATATGTTTCCTCAGACCTTCCATATAGAGACAATGGCAATATTGAAAAAATAAATTATGTATTTTAAGATTCTCTACTTATGCTCTAAAATTCGATTGAACATGTATTTTTTCAACATTTATAAAATAAAGATGGATATTCTAATTTACATATCTGCAAAATAAGGTAAAATATATAAGCTAAATTTTGAGGAGATAGAGGTATGCCTAAAAGGACAGATATTAAGAGCATCTTTGTAATAGGTTCTGGACCAATTATAATTGGCCAAGCCTGTGAGTTTGACTATTCTGGTACACAGGCTGTGAAGGCTTTAAAAGAAGAAGGTTATAGAGTTATACTTACTAACTCTAATCCAGCAACCATTATGACAGACCCCCAGCTTGCTGATGCTACATATATTGAGCCTTTAACGGTAGAGTATCTTGAGAAGATTATAGAGAAGGAAAGACCTGACGCTATACTACCAACCTTAGGTGGTCAAACAGGGCTAAATTTAACTATGTTTTTGTATGAAAGAGGAGTTTTAGATAAATATAATGTAAAACTCATAGGAGCAAATATTAATGCCATTAAGAAGGGAGAAGACAGAGAACTCTTTAAAAAGGCCATGGAGAAGATTGGACTTGATGTCCCTAAGAGTGGATTAGCAACAAATATTAATGAGGCCATTGAAGTAATTAAAGATATTGGTTTTCCAGCCATAATCAGACCAGCCTTTACATTGGGTGGGACAGGTGGCGGAATAGCCTATAACATTGAAGAATACGAAAGAATTGTGAAAAATGGTCTTGATTTAAGTCCAGTATCTCAGGTTCTCATAGAAGAATCTGTAATTGGATGGAAAGAGTTTGAGTTAGAAGTAATGAGAGATAGAATGGATAACGTTGTTATTATCTGTTCCATAGAAAACCTTGACCCCATGGGTGTTCATACAGGAGATAGTATAACAGTTGCACCTGCCCAGACATTAACAGACAAAGAGTATCAGATAATGAGAGATGCGGCAATTAAAATTATTCGAGAAATTGGAGTTGATACTGGCGGCTCAAATATTCAGTTTGCTATAAACCCCGATAACGGCAGAATGGTAGTAATAGAGATGAACCCAAGAGTTTCAAGAAGCTCTGCCTTAGCATCAAAGGCAACGGGATATCCAATTGCAAAGATAGCAGCTAAGTTAGCCGTAGGGTATACTCTTGATGAGATAAAGAATGATATTACAAAAGAGACACCTGCCTCCTTTGAACCAGCTATTGACTATGTTGTAGTTAAGATACCAAGATTTACCTTCGAGAAGTTTCCAAAAACTAATACAACCTTAGGTACGCAGATGAAGTCAGTTGGAGAGGCAATGGCCATAGGCAGGACCTTTAAAGAATCCCTTCAGAAGGCTATGAGGTCTCTTGAGATAAGTAGTTACGGTTTTGATGAAAAGATTAAAATAGGCACTCTTGAGGAGAGACAAGGTATTATAAATGAAAAATTAAGAATGCCCAATGCTGAGAGACTTTGGTATATCGGAGAAGCTCTAAGGATGAACTACTCAATAGATAGGATCTACGAGCTTACAAAAATAGATAGATGGTTTCTTAAAAACATTAAGGAGATAATTGATGCTGAAGAATATATCAAGAACTTCAGCAAAGAAAGGGACTTTGAATTATCGAAGATAGACAAAGATTTGTTAGAAGAGCTTAAAAAATTAGGTTTCTCAGATAGAAGATTGGCAAAACTATTAGGTATAGATGAGATTAAAGTAAGAAATTATAGGGAAGAAAAGGGGATAAAACCTGTATATAAAATGGTTGATACCTGTGCCGCTGAGTTTAGGGCTAAAACTCCATATCTTTACTCTACCTATGAAGAGGAAGAAGAGGCCTTACCAACAGATAAGGAGAAGATAATTATTCTCGGTGGAGGTCCTAATAGAATAGGACAGGGAATAGAGTTTGATTATTGTTGTGTCCATGCTGCCTTTGCCATTAAGGAAGAAGGATTAGAAGCCATTATGATAAACTGTAATCCAGAAACAGTAAGTACAGACTATGATACCTCTAATAGATTGTACTTTGAGCCGCTCACCTTTGAGGATGTTTTAAATATTGTTGAAAGAGAGAAGCCAAGAGGCATAGTCGTTCAGTTTGGTGGACAAACTCCTCTTAAGCTTGCTGTGCCTTTAGAAAAGGCAGGTGTTAGAATACTTGGCACATCACCAGATAGTATAGATAGGGCAGAAGACAGAGAGAGGTTTAGGGAAGTCCTGTTAACCCTTGGGCTTAAGCAGGCCGAGAGCGGTACCGCAAGGTCAGAGGAAGAGGCTATAATGATTGCCGAAAAGATTGGTTATCCTGTAATGGTTAGACCTTCTTACGTATTAGGTGGACGTGCCATGGAGATTGTATATGATAGAAAAAACCTTATTAGATATATTAATGAGGCTGTTAGAGCCTCAGAAGAACATCCTGTTTTAATTGATAAGTTTCTTAAAGATGCTATCGAGGTGGATGTTGATGCCATATCTGATGGAGAGATAGTAGTTGTGGGTGGTGTTATGGAACATATCGAGGAGGCAGGTGTTCACTCAGGAGATAGTGCCTGTATTATCCCTCCCTATTCTCTTAAAGAAGAGATAATAGAAGAGTTAATTAGACAGACAAAGTTGCTTGCAAAGGAGCTAAATGTTATTGGACTCATAAATATTCAGTTTGCCATTAAAGACGATGATATATATATTCTTGAGGTTAATCCAAGAGCATCAAGAACAGTTCCCTTTGTGAGTAAGGCAATAGGTGTTCCTTTAGCAAAGTTAGCTATAAAATGTATGTTAGGAAAATCACTTAAAGAGTTAGGTTTTACAAGGGAGATAAGGCCAAAATTTTTTAGTGCCAAAGAGGCAGTCTTTCCTTTCTTAAAGTTTCCTGGTGTTGATACCATACTTGGTCCAGAGATGAAGTCAACTGGTGAGGTTATGGGTATTGATAATACGCCCTATTTGGCCTTTGCAAAATCTCAAATCGCTGCAGGCAATAGCATACCTCTTGGAGGTACAGTTTTTTTAAGTGTTAAAGATGAGGACAAGCCCCATATCTTAGATATAGCAAGACTTCTTAAAAATCATGGATTTAAACTACTTTGTACCGCCGGTACTTCAAGGTATCTTAAAGAAAAAGGCATTGAAAATGAGACAGTTCTTAAAGTAGTTGAGGGTAGACCTAATATTGTCGATAAAATAAAAAATAAGGAGATAAGTTTTATTATAAATACTACCTTTGGACAGAAGGAGATAGAAGATTCTTATCTTATAAGAAGGTCTGCTCTTGAAAACGCTATTCCATACTTCACAACTCTATCTGCCTCTAAGATTGCCTGCTATGCTATACCAGAACTACTAAAAACGAAGATAAATGTTACCTCACTTCAAGAGTATCATAAGCTTTATGGAGGCAATTAATGGATAGATACCCTATGACCAAAGAGTGTTATGAAAAGCTAAGGAATGAGTTGGAACATTTAAAAAAGGTCGAGAGACCCAAGGTAATTAAAGATATTGCCGAGGCTAGGGCTCATGGTGATTTATCCGAAAATGCGGAATATGATGCCGCAAGGAATAGACAGGGGCTCATAGAGGCAAAAATAAGCGAGTTGGAGGGTAAGCTTGCTAAGGCAGTAATAATTGACCCAAGTACCCTAAAGACTGATAAGGTTGCCTTTGGACTGAAAGTTACTGTTCTTGATCTTAATACCGATGAAGAGTTTACATATCAGATTGTATCTGAGGATGAGTCCGATGTAAAGGCAGGTAAGATTTCTTATACATCACCTATTGGTAAGGCATTAATAGGTAAGAGTGCGGGGGATGTAGTAAAGATTCAGGTACCCATTGGAGTGAAGGAGTTTGAGGTTCTATCTATTGAAAAGCCCTAAAGTCTATAGGCTTCTATTACTTCTTTTTCTTGTTTTACTTTCTTGCAATAAAGGGGAAAGTTCTGACTTTGTTAAACCAAACTTTGAGATTAAGAAGATTATAAAAGATGAGTATTTAGGTCTATTTTTTAATGATAAAAAAATAGGCTATTTTCAGGGGACTGCAAGCGATATCTTATTAGAAAATGAGCTTGCCTACTTTGTATCAGGGACAGGTTTGATAAGGTTAGATTTAGGTCAGGAAAAGATATATACAATCTTAAAAGAAGAGATAGTGCTGTCACAATCATACAAACCTATCTATTTTCATTATACTCAAAAGATAGGGGAGTCAGAGCTGGAGATAAAGGGAGTTAAGAAAGGAGATAACTTAATCTTAAGAACCTTTTCTGCAGGCAGATATACAGAGGAGAAGCTATCAGCAGACACAATCCCTCTATCGGCAGCTGGTTTCATAGTTTTGAAAGAAGGGATTAAAGAAGGAAAGATTTATAACTTCAGGGTATATGTCGAGGCAATGCAAAAGGTTGAAAACTTAAAAGTTGAAGTTGCTAAACCAATTATAGAAAAAAAGAGCAAGATATACCCCCTTAAACAAACCTTAGGAAATATAAATATAACAAGCCATGTCTATGAGGATGGAAGTATTTATAAAGAAGAGTCCCTGCAGGGGTTTACTTTGAAAAAAATGTCTAAAGAAGAGGCTGTTAAAATTGAGGATACCACATCTATTTATGACATACTTACTTATATTTCTATCCCCACGGTCCTTAATGAGAAGATTGAAGATATTAAAGAGATTATCTTTGAACTCTCAGGGGTAGAAGCTGTTTTGCCGCCAAGCTCTCAATATCAGCAGGTGAAAAAAGAAGGGAAGAAAATTATAATTCAAACATCTATTAACCCCCTTGTAAAAAAAGATGATAAGGTTTCTATTGATAAGTATCTTAAGGCAACTCCAAAAATACAAAGTAATGACAAAGATATTATAGAAACAGCAAAAAAGATCGTGGGAGGTTTAAAAACAGACAGAGAAAAGGTTAAAAAAGTTGTAGAGTGGGTGAATAAAAATATTAAAAAGTCTCTAAAAGATAGGATGTCTGCCCTTGAAGTATTAAAGACAAAAGAGGGAGAGTGTGAAGCCCATTCAATGCTAACAGCTGCTTTGCTAAGAAGCCTTAATATACCAGCAAAATTAGTAGGTGGTATTGTTTATTCTGCAGAAAATAAAAGTTTTCTTTACCATGCCTGGAATGAGGTGTATCTTGATGGCTATTTTGTACCAATAGATGCTACCTTTGGGGAGTTCCCTGCAAATCCAACTCACATAAAACTTACTGAAGAAGAAAACACAGAGGACATATCTCTATATTTAGGTAGAGTGAGCCTTAAAATAATTGATATAAGAAAATGATGGAGGATTTGGATCGGATTGAGAAGTTTCTTAACAGCTCCCTCAGAAATTTTAAAGGAGTTGGAGAGAAAACGGCCTTAGTCCTTGAAAAGAAAGGTATTAAGTTAGTTAGAGATATAATCTTTAATACCCCCTATCAATGGATTGATAAAAGAAGAATCAAAAAGATATCAGAGTTAAGAGATGGTGATTATGCTTATCTTAAGGTTAAAACATTAAACAGTGGAATCTGGATACCAAAGGGTTTTCTAAACAAGAGGCAAAAAGGTTATACAGCTCTTGTCACAGATGGCACAGGTTATCTAACCTTAAGATGGTTTTACGACCCACCACAGTTCGTCAAGGAAAATCTCAATAAGGATAATCAGATAAATATTTTTGGCAAAGTAAAAGTCTTTAGAGGTTTTAAAGAGATCCCCCATCCAGAAATCGAGAAAGAAGAGTTATCAAATGATAATGAGAAGATAAAGATTCTGCCCTGTTACTATGGACTTCCTCAGAGCATTAGTGAGAAGATCTACAGGAAGATTATTTATAATGTACTATTAGAGGGAAGAAAAATCTTAAAATCTTTACTTCCTGAAGAGGTAAAAAGAGTTTTCTCTATAGTTGATACAGGTGAAGCCCTTTTAAATGTTCATTTCCCACAAGATAATTTTGATAGGGATAGTTGGGAGAATAGAAGAAATATTTATCATCAGTCTTTAATTTTTGAAGAACTTTTTCTATTTTTTTCTATTTTTATAGAGAAGAGAAAAGAAATAGAAAGGGTAAAGATTAAGCCTTTAGAATTTTCTGAAAATCTCTTAAAAAAGCTTATAGAGACCTTAGGATTTTCTCTTACAAAGGCACAGATTAAGGTCATTGAGGAGATAAGGTCAGATTTATTAAAAGATAAGCCTATGCATAGGTTGCTACAGGGTGATGTAGGTTCTGGTAAAACTCTTGTTGCTTTGTGTTCTGCCTTGATGGTAGTTGAAGCAGGTAAACAGGTAGCCTTTATGGTTCCTACAGAGATTCTAGCAGAGCAGCATTATTTAAATGTAAAAAGATTTCTAAAAGATTTTAAGATAAATACCCATCTAATTACCTCTTCCCTTAAGAAAAAGGAAAAGGAGGATATACTTAAGACTGTGGAGAAAGGTGATACTAATATCATTATAGGCACCCACTCACTTATCCAAGAAAATGTTAGTTTTTATGACCTTGGACTTGCTATTATTGATGAACAACACAGATTTGGTGTTGAACAGAGAAATCTACTAATTAAGAAGGGGAATAATCCCCATATCTTATACATGACTGCTACACCCATTCCAAGGACCCTCATTATGACTTTATATGGAGATCTTGATTTGTCGACCATAGATGAGTTACCACCAGGGAGAAAACCCATCAAAACAATCTTGTATCCAGAAAATCAACGAGAAAGAGCCTTCAAGCTGCTTGAAGAAGAGATAAAGAAAGGTTTTCAATCCTATATAGTTTATCCTGTTATAGAAGAAGAAAATCAGTTAGATTTAAAATCGGCTAAAGAGATGTATGAAGTGGTTAAAGAAAGATTTTCACAATATGAGGTAGCTCTTCTTCACGGTAAAGTTAGCACGGAAGAAAAAGAAGCTATAATGGATAATTTTAAAAAGAGCAAGATAAACATACTTGTGTCAACTACTGTAATAGAGGTAGGTGTAGATGTGCCAAAATCAACAGTGATGATAATAGAACACGGAGAGAGGTTTGGTCTTTCTCAGTTACACCAATTAAGGGGTAGAATTGGTCGTGGTGGGGATCAATCTTTTTGTATTGTACTTGTAGATATTAAAAGGCTGAGCAAGGAGGGGAGAGAGAGATTAATTTTTTTTAGAGATAACTTAGATGGCTTTAAATTGGCAGAGTTTGATCTACAGCTTAGAGGTCCTGGTGAGATAATGGGGACTAGACAGTCGGGTATGCCAGACTTTAGGTTTGTAAATATATTAAAAGATACAGATATTATCGAAAAGATGAAGACAAACACGGAAAACTATTTTAAGTCTCCCAATCAAGAATATATAAAATTCATAAAGAAAATACTAAAGGTCTATTTCAACAGAGATTTTCAATACATTAAAGTTGGTTAATAGAAATACATCATTTTAATATATTTAGAATTTTCAATCATAAAGATTAAAATTTTTTTGTTTTAAAAATAATATTCTTGACAAAAATAAAACATTAATTTACTGTATAAATCAGTATTTAATATGTTTTATTTTTTAAATACACATTTATAGCAAAACAAAAAGGAGGTGATAATATGGCAAAATCTGCAGAAGAGATTGTTAACTCTGAAAAGTTTAAGAAGCTCGTAACAAAGAGATGGATGGTGAGTTTTGTATTAACGTTTTTTCTGTTTTTATTTTATTACGGTTATATTGGTATGATTGGTTATGCAAAAGATGTTTTAAAAGTCAAGATAGGTGTTGCTACTAATATTGGAATTATTATGGGGGTTGGAGTAATAATAGGTTCATGGTTACTAACGGTGATTTATGTATTGTGGGCTAACAACTCCTACGATAAGACTGTAGCTGAGTTAAAGAAGGAGCTTGTATAAGTTTAAAATATGTTTAAGATTTTATAAAAAATATAAACTGGGGGGAGTATGGCAATAACCTTTTTCTTAATATTTATTTTTCTCACCCTTGCTATTACTTACTGGGCTGCCAAAAAGACAAAGACAACCAGTGAATTTTATGCAGCGGGAAGAAGTGTTACAGGTTTTCAGAATGGTTTAGCACTAGCGGGTGACTATATGTCTGCAGCATCATTCCTTGGGATAGCAGGAATGGTTGCTTTAAGTGGTTATGATGGGATGATTTATGCCACAGGCTGGCTTGTTGGTTGGCCTGCTTTAATGTTTCTTATTGCAGAACCTTTAAGAAATTTAGGTAAGTTTACATTTGCTGATGTTGTTGCCTTTAGGCTTAAGCAAAAACCTATACGTGTTGCTGCGGCCATAGGAAGCATTCTAACCGTTTTAGCCTATACTATTGCTCAGATGGTTGGATCTGGTAATCTAATTAAGATGATGTTTAATATCCCCTATGAAACAGCAGAAATAATCGTTGGTATTGTTATGCTTGTATACGTGCTTTTTGGTGGTATGCTTGCAACGACCTGGGTTCAAATAATAAAAGCAGTTCTTCTTTTAGGTGGAGTAACAATACTTACAATTCTTAGTTTAGCTAAGTTTGGTTTTAATCCAGCCAATTTATACGCAGAGGTACAAAACCTTTATGGAACAAAGATGTTAGAACCAGGTGGGTTAGTTACAAATCCTCTCGATGCCTTCTCTCTCGGACTTGCATTAATGTTAGGTTTGCTTGGTCTTCCTCATATATTGATGAGATTTTATACCGTACCAGATGCTAAAGAGGCAAGAAAGTCAGTTATATACGCCACCTCTTTCATTGGCTATTTTTATATAATTATCCCAATTGTTGGTTTTTCTGCAGCAGTTTTGTTGGCAAAAAATGGGCTTACGGGGCAAGATGTTATAAGAGGCATAGATAAAGGTGGAAATATGGCAGCTCTTCAGTTAGCAAGTGAGTTAGGCGGAGCACCCTTTATGGGATTTATTGCAGCAGTTGCCTTCGCTACAATTCTTGCTGTTGTTGCAGGTCTTACCTTAGCTGCAGCCTCCACTATGGCTCATGATATTTATGTAAATGTAATCAAACAGGGTCATGCCGATGAGGCAGAGCAGGTTAAGGTTGCAAGAATAGCAACAATAATATTTGGTGTTGTAGCTATTGGTCTCGGAATACTTTTCAAAGGACAAAACGTAGCCTTTATGGTTGGCCTTGCCTTTGCTATAGCTGCCAGTGGTAACTTCCCTGCACTTCTTCTTTCAATTCTCTGGAAAAAGTTTTCCACTGCTGGTGCAGTTGCTTCAATAATAATTGGTTCTCTTACAGCAACAACCTTAATTGTTTTAAGCCCTACTGTTTGGGTTGATGTTTTTCACGCAAAAGAAAAGGCAGCAGTTCTCAAAGAGGTTGGTGAACTTGAAGCAAGAGTTAAACCACAAATAGAGGCTTTAAAAAGTCAAGTTGCCGTTGCTTCTATAGAGAATAAGTTAAATTTAGAGGTTCAACTAAAAGCCTTAGAAGACGCTTTTACTAAACAGAAAGAAGATATCATGTCTAAGATGCCTAAAGCCATCTTTCCAATGAAAAATCCTGCTGTTTTTTCTTTAATAATCTCATTCTTTGTAGGCTGGTTGTTTTCGATTGCTGTTCCAGATAAAGAAGCACAGAAAAAGTTCGAAGAAGAAAAGGTGCGTACCTACTTAGGTGTCGGAGCTGAATAAATACTTAATCCCATCCGAGGTTAAAAAACTTCGGATGGGTCTTTAATATTCTCTTAATAATCAATAGACACTCTTCTATAAAAAATCTACTTATTTAAAATCTTTTATTTGTTGTATATTTAAAGAGAGTTTTTTTATGAGTTCTCTCAAAAAAAGACTTTTTACCTATTACATTCCAGGAACTAAAAAGGATTTTTATATTGCTTTATTTGCAACCTTTTTGGTTAGCTATTTTCATTTACGAAGTCATGTCTCATTTCACCATATAATTCACTTTCTCCATTATTATCTTTTCTATCTAATTATTATTTACTCAGCCCATAAATTTGGTTTATTAGGTGGCATCTTTTCTGCTTTCTTACTGTCTTTAATTTATAACCCAAAAAGTTATCTAATTCTTCTGGGCGTGAAAGATTTAGACTTACTAAGACCTTTTTTAGAGATTGTGATGATGTATACTATTGGTATTTTTTCGGGTCTTTTTTCTCAGAGACTTTATCTTGAGAAAGAAAAACTAAGGCAATTAACAGAAGAACTAAGAAACTCTCTCATCTTGTTAGAGAAAAGTATCGATGAAAAAATAAGTTTAGAAAAAGAGATGGCAAGGGTAGATAGATTAAGGGTATTAGGTCAGTTAACAGCTGGGATTGCCCATGAAATTAGAAATCCCCTTGCTGCTATAAGGTCGGGGGTAAATCTAATTAAATCTGGGAATAGAGATGAGAGAATTTTGAATGTAGTAACCTCTGAGATAGACAGGTTGAATAATTTTGTTGAGAGGTTTTTGCAGTATGCAAGGATAGAGAAGGGTAAAGAGATTAAGATAAAGGTAAAGGAGTTTTTTGAAGAAATTCTCGAGTTAGTAAATCTAACCTGTAAGAATAAAAAGAATGTGTTAATAAAAAGTACCTCTTCACTTAATGAGGATATGTACTTAGTGGGTGATAAAGACTCTCTCAAACAGGCTCTAATTAATGTAATTCTAAATTGTATAGAGAGTAGTGAGGATTTAGATTATCAAGGTATTGTATCTATAGAGAGTTATTATAGGGATAATCACTTGTTTTTTGAGATCTCCGATAACGGCTATGGCATTGATGAGTCTATCAGAGAGAAAATTTTCGAGCCCTTTTTTACCACAAAGGATAGAGGTACGGGGTTGGGGCTTACAATAGCTCATAAGATAATCAAAGAGCATAATGGTGATATTTTTGTTGTAAATGATGGGGGAGCTAAGTTTATAATAAAACTGCCTACCTATGAGTTGTAGTAATTAGTTATGAGATTGAAATTATGAATGCTGTCAAGGTATTGCTTATAGAAGATAATCTATCCCTTGCTTCCATTATAAAGATTATGATGGAAGGGGAGGGGATAGAGATTGACCATTGTGATGATGGGCTAAGGGGTGTCAAGCTTTTCGAAAAAAATCCTGACTATGACCTTGTAATCACTGATATAAAATTGCCCTCCCTAAATGGCTATGAGGTCTTTGAAAATATAAAAAAGATTAATGAAGAGGTACCAGTTATTATAATTACTGCCTTTGGAAACATTCCTGATGCGGTTAAAGCTATCAAAGCAGGTGCCTTTGATTACATTGCCAAGCCCTTTGATAATGATGAGTTTTTGTTGACCGTTAAAAAAGCGATAGACTTTAGGAAGATAAGAATAGAGAATGTAAGTTTAAAAAATTTTGTTAGATCCTCTGTAAAACCTGAAATAATAGGAGTAAGTGAGAAGATAAAAGATATACTTAAGGTTATAGATAAAATAGCTTCTACCGATGGAACTGTTATTATTATGGGGGAAAGTGGGGTTGGTAAAGAGCTCTTTGCCAGGGAGATACATGTAAGAAGCAAAAGGTCTGACAAACCTTTTTTATCAATTAACTGTTCTGCCATACCTGAAAACCTCTTTGAGAGTGAGCTTTTTGGCTACAAAAGGGGTGCCTTTACGGGCGCAGAGAGCGATAAAAAAGGAAAGATTCAGATGGCCGATGGAGGCACTATATTTCTTGATGAGATTGGAGAGATACCCTATCATATTCAGGCTAAACTCCTTAGATTTCTTCAGGAAGGCGAGATAGAGCAGTTAGGTAGCTCAAGACCAATAAAAGTAGACGTAAGAGTACTATCAGCAACTAATAGAAATCTACCGAAGCTGATAAAAGATGGTAAGTTTAGAGAAGACTTATTTTATAGACTCAATGTCTTTCCTATCAATATACCTCCCTTAAGAGAAAGAAAGGAGGATATACCCTACCTCATTAAGCATTTTATGAAAAAATATGGCTTTAAGGATATAGAGATTACCGAAAAGGCCATGGCTAAGCTTATTAATTATGAATGGTATGGTAACGTAAGAGAGCTTGAGAATATAGTTTATAGATTGTGCGTAATGGCAAGGTCAAGAGTTATAGATGTTGTTGACCTTCCACAGGAGATAAACAATATAGATAGAAAAAGCTTTGATATTAGCCTTCCGGAAGAAGGACTTAATTTAGAAGATTTAGAGAAAAATATAATACTTTTATCTCTAAAAAAGTTTAAGGGTAACAAATCTAAGACAGCAGAATACTTAGGCCTTCCAAGACATGTTCTACTATATAGATTAGAAAAATATGGTTTGGAATAATATAAACCCTCTCAAGTGTTGAATATTCTACAAAATAGATAAAAAGTTTGTAGAATATTCTCCAAGTTTTCCTCTCCTTTGAATTTTTTATAATTAAAATCAGTAATTTACATCATTGGTATGATATTTGTTTTATTTGACGTGTTAAGACGTTTAGTTATATTTAGAGTTATGAAGATTTTAATCTTATATATATTATTCTCGCTTGTATATTCAAATTTATGGGCATCAGGTCTAACTTCACCAGAAATACAAAATATTTTAATAACAGAAAATCCAAGACTTAAAGCAATGGTTTATGAGATAGAGATGCTTAAAAAAAGGGCCTTATCAACGAAAAGTTTAGAAGATCCTAAGCTAAAGATAGCTTTAAACAATATTCCTACCAATGATTTTTCTTTGAGAAATGAAGATATGACAACCAAAGAGATCGGTATCTCTCAGATGTTTCCTTTAGGAGGTAAGCTAAAAACTAAGGAAGAGGTAGCCATAAAAGAATACCATAGAGCCTTAGAGAGATTAAGAAAAGAGAGAGTTGAGATGCTTCACATGCTAAGGATGAGCCTTTATGAGACTTATTATGTAAGAGAATCTTATAAAATCCTTGAAGATTTGAAAGAATATATTAGCCTTCTAATTGATATAGAGACAGTTGGCAGCAAGACAGGGATGGGTAGTCTAACTAACGTAATCAAGGCAAATGTCGAAAAGACAATGATTGATGAAGAGATAATATCACTAAATCAAAAAGAGCGAGAGCTTGTCAACAATATATATTACTTAGTGGGAAGAGAAGTAGATATAGCCTTTCAAAACTTTTCTTCTGTTTATTTTAATGAGATAAATGCCGAGAACGTACTAAATGATATTTTAAATAACAATCCTGATATTAAAATTTTAAATATTGAGAAGGAGATTAGTGAGGGGGAGGTGGAACTTAGAGTGAGGGAGTACTACCCTGACATGGAGCTAAGTTTCTCCTATATGCAAAGAGATAGCTCCCCTATGGGAATGAAAAGACCTGATATGATTAGCGCCATGGTTATTTTTAATATCCCCTTGTGGTACAAAGGAAAAAATATACCTATGATTACAGAGATGCAGAGGAAAAAGAGTATGGTCGATGCCCTTTTGAATGATAAAAGAAATGAGCTCAAATCTAAAGCTGAGAGTATTTTAAGCCAGCTAAAAAAGTGGAAGGAACTTTACAAACTTTATAAAGAAGAGCTAATACCACAAAATGAGCTTCTATTAGAAACTATAGTTTCCAGATATAAAAGCGGTTCTGGCGATTTTATGCCTGCTATAGACACCTTAAGAATACTTCTTAAATATAAAAGGGAGTTAGTAATGATAAATAAAGAATATCTTTCAGCTATCTCCCAACTTAACTCACTTATGGGAGTGGAAATTTTAAGATGAAAAGAAAAAAACTTTTAATAACTTTGCTTATTTTTACCTTGTTTTCTTCTTTAACTATTTATTATTTTCAGCATAGGGAATCCAAAGAAGCGCATGTCCACGAAGATGAAAAAAAGCAGCTCTATACCTGTCCTATGCATCCTCAGATAATATCAGATAAGCCTGGTAGTTGCCCTATTTGTGGTATGGACCTTGTGCCTCTTAAAAGAGATGAACAAAAGGCTCGAAGAAAAGAAGATGAAGAAGAGATCAAGGATTTAACAGAGGTATATATCTCTGATGAGGAGGCAAAACTTTTAGGAGTTACCTTTGAGCGAGTAGAAAGGAGGGAGATAAAAAAAGAGGTCATAGCAAATGCTACTATAGTGCCAGATGAAAGTAGGGTATATAAAGTTAGCCCAAAAATTTCTGGTTGGATTGAAAAGTTATACATAAATCAAACAGGACAGTACGTAAAAAAGGGAGATCCCCTTTTTAAGGTTTTTAGTCAGGAACTTTTGTCAGCCCAAGAAGAGTATTTATCAGTTATTAAAGCTCTTGAGAAGATTAATAATATAAATTTAAGGGCTAATTTAGAAACTTTAAGAGATTCGGCTAAGGAAAGACTCAAGCTACTTGATATGAGTGAAGATGATATAAAAGAGCTTGAAAGATTAAGAAAGGCAGAAAAAAGTGTAACCTACTACTCTCCTGCCAGTGGTTATGTTTTAGAAAAGAATATCTTCGAAGGTCAGAGAGTTATGATGAACGATATACTAATGAATATTTCTGACCTAACCTCCGTCTGGGCAGAGGTAGATATCTATCAGCCTGACATACCCTATGTAAATATAGGGGCGCCTGTTGAGCTTTCCCTTCCTTTCTGGAAAAATAAAAGATTCTTTGGGAAAGTAAGTTTTATCTACCCAACTGTAAACAATGAGACAAGGACATTGAAAGTGAGGTTAGATATAAATAATAAAAACCTCGAACTTAAGCCACAGATGTATGGAGAGGCAAAAATAATATACTCTATTGGTAAAAAGATTAGTGCATCAGAGAGTGCTGTATTTAGGACTGGAACAAGAGAGTATGTTTTTGTTAAGAGCAAAGATAATCATCTCAAACCAGTGCTTGTAAAAACAGGTCTTTTAAGCGGTGATGGTTATTACGAAATACTAGAGGGACTTAAAGTGGGAGATGAGGTAGTTAGCTCTGCCAACTTTTTAATAGACTCAGAATCATCTCTTAAAGCTGCCTTCAAAAGGGTTATGGAAGATAAGAATGATTAAAAAGATTATAGCCTTTTCGGCAAATAACAAACTCTTTGTTATTCTAATTACCTTAGCCCTTTCTGTATATGCCTTTTATACTATGAAAAATACCCCCCTTGATGCCATTCCAGACCTAAGCGATACACAAGTAATCATTTACACAAAATGGGATAGAAGCCCTTCTATTATAGAGGACCAGGTTACTTACCCAATAGTAAGTAGCCTTCTTGGGGCACCAAAAGTAAAGGCAATTAGAGGCTTTAGCGATTATGGATTTTCCTATATATATATAATTTTTGAGGATAGAACAGATATCTACTGGGCAAGAAGTAGAGTATTAGAGTATCTCTCAAAGATACAAGGAAGACTTCCAGAAGGCGCGAGGACAGAGGTAGGTCCTGATGCTACAGGAGTTGGGTGGGTTTTTCAGTATGCCCTTGTTGATAAATCTGGGAAATATGACTTATCAGAACTAAGAACTCTTCAGGATTGGTATATTAAGTATGCCCTTCAGAGCGTACCAGGTGTTGCTGAGGTTGCCACAATAGGTGGTTTTGAAAAACAATACCAAGTATTAATAAATCCTACTCGTTTACAGGCTTACAACGTCTCCATTATGGATGTTGTAAATGCAATCAAAAGTAGTAGCAACGAGATGGGTGGTCGACTTATAGAGTGGACTGGTAAAGAGTATATGGTAACTGCAGAGGGCTACATTAAAAATCTTGAGGCTTTAAAAAAGGTAGCCGTAAAGTCAGTAAGAGGAACAGCGGTATACTTAAGTGATTTAGCTACGGTTACTACAGGCCCAGAGATAAGAAGAGGGCTTGCAGAGTTAAATGGAGAAGGAGAGGTAGTTGGTGGTATAGTTATAATGAGACATAAAGAGAATGCCCTTAATATAATTAAAAGGGTTAAGGAAAAGATAGAAGAGATTAAACCAGGTCTCCCAGAAGGTATAGAGATTGTAACAACCTATGACAGATCAGACCTAATAGAGAAGGCTATAAATACATTAAAAAATAGCCTCATTGAAGAGATAATAATTGTTAGTCTTGTCATATTAATATTTCTTTGGCATTTTCCCTCTGCCTTAGTGCCCATTATTACTATACCTATCTCGGTACTTTTAGCCTTTATCCCCATATATGGTATGAATATCACTTCAAACATTATGAGTCTTGCTGGAATTGCTATATCTATAGGTGTTCTTGTTGATGGTGCGATAGTTGAGGTTGAGAATGCCTATAAAAAGATAGAACATTGGATTGCCGATGGTAGAAAGGGAGACTTTCATAAGATTAGATTAGAAGCGCTAATGGAGGTTGGACCTTCTGTATTCTTCTCTTTGCTTGTAATCACTGTATCCTTTCTTCCAGTTTTTACCCTCGTAGATCAAGAAGGAAGGCTTTTTAAACCCCTCGCCTGGACAAAGACCCTTACAATGGTTTTGGCATCTATCCTCGCCATTACTTTAGACCCTGCAGTGAGGATGTTTTTTACTCGACTTGACCCCTTTAGCTTTAAACCAAAATTTTTAGCAAATCTTGCAACTTCTCTTTTTGTTGGTAAGTATTACTCAGAGGAGAAACATCCTATAAGCAGATTTCTTTTCAAAATCTATGAGCCTGCTTGTAAGTTAGTCTTAGAACATCCAAAGAAGATAATTTTAGGAGCACTTATCATAGTTTTATCAGTTATTCCCCTTTATCTTAAGTTGGGTTCAGAGTTTATGCCCCCTTTAAACGAAGGGACAATACTTTATATGCCCACTACCTTGCCTGGTATATCAGTTACTGAAGCAAAGAAGCTACTTGTTCTTCAAGATAAAATCTTAAAATCCTTCCCTGAGGTAGAAACTGTTTTTGGCAAGGCAGGGAGGGCAGATACCTCAACAGATCCTGCACCATTTTCAATGATGGAGACAACAGTTGTCTTAAAGCCAAAAGATGAATGGCGAGAGAAGAAGAGATGGTACTCAGATTGGGCACCAGAGATTTTAAAAAAGATATTTCGTCCTATTTGGGACGATAGGATATCTTACGAAGAGCTTATATCTGAGATGGATAGGGCTCTTCAGATACCTGGCAATACAAATGCATGGACAATGCCTATTAAAGGTAGGATTGATATGCTTACAACAGGAGTTAGAACTCCCATTGGTATAAAAATAATGGGAGAGGACATAAAAACTATCGAGAAGATAGGTATTGATATAGAACATATACTAAAAGGTTTAAAGGGGACGAGAAGTGTATTTGCAGAAAGGGTTGGAGGTGGTTACTATATAAATTTTACTCCTCGAAGGGCAGCATTAGCTAAATATGGACTTACTCTTTCGGATTTACAGATGGTTATATCAACGGCTATTGGCGGAGAAAGAATAATTACTACTATTGAAGGTAGAGAGAGATACTCTATAAATGTAAGGTACGATAGAGATTTTAGAAATAGGATAGATGCATTAGAAAGGGTTCTCGTAACAACTATGATGGGTACCCAAATCCCCTTAGGAGAGCTTGCTGATTTGACTTTAGCCTATGGCCCTTCAATGATAAGAAATGAAAATGGTATGATCTCAGGCTATGTCTATGTAGATATTGAGAACGTTGATATTGGTACATATGTTAATTTGGCAAAAAAAGAGCTTTCAAAAAAGCTTAAGATGCCTCAGGGATACACACTCTCTTTTAGCGGTCAGTATGAGAATATGTTGAGGGTAAAAGAAAGGTTAAAGATAATACTTCCCATTACCTTTGTGTTGATAATTTTTATCCTCTATCTAAATACTCGCTCCGTTGTTAAAACCTTTATGGTACTTCTTGCGGTGCCTTTTTCATTAGTTGGAGCTATATTGCTTATTTATCTACTTGACTACAATATATCGATTGCGGTTTGGGTTGGTATGATTGCCCTTATGGGGCTTGATGCCGAGACGGGCGTATTTATGCTTGTCTTTTTAGATTTAGCCTATGAGGATGCCAAAAAGAAGGGGAAATTAAACACTCTTGATGAGTTAAAAACTGCAATTATTAATGGAGCCGTAAAAAGGGTTAGACCTAAAATAATGACAGTTTTTACTTCTATGATAGGTCTCATGCCAATAATGTGGGCTACAGGAACAGGCGCAGATATGATGAAAAGAATTGCAGCACCAATGGTTGGAGGTCTTACTACCTCATTTTTAATGGAGCTTTTAGTATATCCAGCAATTTATCTTCTTTGGAGAAAAAGAGAATTAAATAAACATAAGGAGGTTATATGAAAAGGGTTTTTTTTGTATTCTTAATTGTTTTTCTGTTTAGCAATTTAGGCTTTGCTCAACACGACCATGAAAAAGGTAAGAAGGGAGGCCATGGTCCGTCATCTTTAGGGAAAAGTATTTTTAAAGGAGAGGTTAAAGGCGTTAAGGTAGAGGCATGGCTCAATGATATCGAGAGTGCGATGAAGGCAATGATGAAAGATAGCAACATCAAAATAGATATGAGCAAGATGGATCCAAATCTTACACATCATATCTCCTTTAAAATTGTAGGTAATGAAAAAATTGGCAAAATTAAAGGGGCAACCCTAAAAATCTCTTTAAAAGAGGCAAGGGAATACAGCTTAATGTTTATGCAAGGTCATTACGGCTCAGATATCTCTTTGAAAGATAAAGGAACCTACAGTGCGGAACTAAAAGTAGTAACAGAAAAGGGAGAAGAGGCTATCTTTAATTTTAAGATTAAAAATTAAGAGGAAGAAAAAATAAAATAAAGGCCTCTGTAGCTTTCGGACAGAGGCCTCTTCTTCGAATAAATTTTTGTCATCCACAAATAATAACTTTCTAAAAGCCACAAATAAAAGTTCTAAAACAAAAAATTGTCAAAAAGCAAACTGAATTTTCTGCCATAGAGCGTACTATTGGAAAAGTCGACACTAATTGTAATAATACAAATAAGTAGGTTCCAAATG
>FMJZ01018259.1_pt1 | contig 49597 bp, 42 predicted proteins | sample 1987881 | NCBI WGS metagenome assembly FMJZ01 (sample SAMEA4378227, study PRJEB15110) | soil metagenome | biome: soil; feature: Field; material: Soil | place: India | collected 2015-03-11 | depth 0 m
CCAGCAGTTTCTTGGTTCCGAACTGGGTCTGTTCGGCGATACGGTTAAGGCTTTCCAGCGCGGAGCGGATTTGTGTCTGGTCAGCCTGGAGGGCGGTGAGGTCGTTGACACCAGTGTTGCTGGCGTGCACCGCCAGTTGGCGCATGGTGCGAAGCAGGTTGTGGATTTCGTCCAGTGCTCCTTCGGCAGTCTTCACCAGGTTTGCGGCGTCTTGCGCGTTGGAGGTTGCCTGAGCCAACCCCACCATCTGTGCGCGCAGGTTTTCGGAGATAATCAGCCCCGCGGGGTCATCGGCGCCGCGGTTAATGCGTAAACCAGAGGACAACCGCTCAATCGAACGCGCGAACATGTCGGATGTCTGCGTGAGGTTCCTCAGCGCGTTCATCGCGGTGGTGTTGGTGTTAATGCGTAAACTCATGGTCCAATCGCTCCTCCTTGAACGGTACTGTAGGCTTCCTGCCGTTTCCCGAAAGTTGTTCAGCCCGCAAGATTACTGGCTTGTCACCCAGATTATCGGTAAATCTACGTGGTTCTTTAGGGGGTACGGGAAACTCGGTCGCAAAAATCTAACCGAGTGCCTGACTCCTGTTTGACCTTACGCGGGGTGGGGGGAGAGGCTGTGAGGTTCTTTGCATTGCTCAGAATGGCCTCCGATTAAGTGTCACACTGAACGTTATTCCTGTCATGCTGAGCGATAGCGAAGTATCTCGTAGTTGAGACCCTTCGCTTCTCTCACGGTAACAAAGAGTGTCTCTCACCGCAAGCGGTAATCCAACCGCGTGACTCCCGAATCCTCGTTGAGAAGATGTTATAATACTAAAGGTGCAGAAAGGAGAAAAGGGGTTAATCAGAGCGGGAAACATGGAGAGTATAGAACGACAACTGGAGGTTCTACAGCGCGGGGTTGCGGCAATCATCCCCGAAGACGGACTGCGTGAAAAGCTGGAGAAGTCGGCGCGAACAGGCAAGCCGCTGCGGGTGAAACTCGGACTCGACCCCACCGCCCCGGACATCCACCTGGGCTTTGCGGTGGTGCTTCGCAAACTGCGGCAGTTTCAGGAGTTTGGACATATCGCCTGCCTCATTATCGGCGATTTTACCGCCATGATTGGCGACCCGACCGGTCGCAGTAAAACGCGCCCCCAGCTGTCACGGGAAGAGGTAGAGACGAACGCCCGCACCTACCAGCAACAGCTCTACCGTATCCTGATGCCCGAGCGCACCGAGATATACTTCAACAGCGACTGGCTGGGCAAGATGACCTTTGCGGACGTCATCCAGCTAGCTTCCCGATACACGGTGGCGCGCATCCTGGAGCGCGACGACTTCCAGAAGCGACTCGCCGAGAACAGACCCCTTGGTATGCACGAGATACTGTATCCGCTGTGTCAGGGCTACGATTCGGTGGCGATAGAAGCGGATATTGAGATGGGCGGCACCGACCAGATTTTCAACAACCTGGTGGGGCGCGACCTTCAGCGTGAGTACGGGCAGGACCCGCAGATTGTGCTGGCGATGCCTCTGCTGATTGGGCTGGACGGCGAGGAGAAGATGAGCAAGTCGCTGGGCAACTATATTGGCATCACCGAGCCGCCAGAGCAGATGTTCGGCAAGGTGATGTCCCTGCCTGATAACCTGATGGTCTCGTATTTTGAACTGTGCACCGATGTGCCGATGGAGGAGGTGCGCGAAATCGCCGTGGGGTTGAACAACGGCACTCTGCATCCGATGGAGGTGAAGCGACGCCTCGCCCGCGAGATTGTCACCATCTATCACAGCGCGGAGGCAGCGCAGGAGGCGGACCGCGAATTCATGCGCGTGTTCTCTGCCCGCGAACTGCCCGAAGACATCGCGGAGTTTGACGTGCCCGCGGAGATTGTGAAGGACGGGAAGGTGTGGCTTCCGCGTCTGCTGGCGGCACTGGGGCTGGTCAGCAGTAACAGCGAGGGACGGCGCATGATTCAGCAGGGCGCAGTGGAAATCAACGGCATCCGCCACTCCGACCCCAACGAGGAGATAGAGGTGGCTTCCCTGAAGGGAGCGGTGGTCCGAGTGGGCAAACTGCGCTTCGCGAGGATAAAGTAGCTAAGCCTCCGCTTGCTGCTCTTCGTGAGGCGGTTGTCCTCGTCGGTAGAAGGGCTTGCCCACCCGCCGGATGTGGTCCAGCAGTTCGGGGTCGTCAATCTGGTGGTAGATGCACACGTCAAAGGTATAGGGCAGAGGCAGCTCTTCCAGTTCCCACATGATTCGCAGGAGCACATCCATATTCAGCGACTGGTCGCCACACAGCACGAGGTCGATGTCCGAGCCGGGCTTGTAGTTGCCCTTCGCGCGGGAGCCGTAAATCAATGCCTCATGCACCTGCGGGTGTCGCGCCAGCACACCGTGAATCTGCTCGATAACCTCCCGGCTCAGACCGAACCTCATTCCGAACCCTCCGCCAGCTCCAGCCTGTGCATGGTCTCGCGCAGAGCTTCAAACTCAGGATAGTAGGTCTGGCACACGTCCTGTGCAATCTGCGTCGCAACGGACTCGTTATAGGTATGAGAAGTCAGGTTGCGGCTCTCTATCATTTTCATCCACACGTCGCCGTTGGCAATCAAGCCGCGCTTATATGCCTCGCGCGTAGCGTCACGGGAGCCATACAGGTTGCGAATCCCTCGGCTCTCCAGAAAATCCTTCAGCAGGTTCCACGCCAGCTCATGGGTATATTCAAACGCCTGTATCAATCCCTGCTGTTCCAGCTCGGACAGGGGGCGTTCCTGTGCCAGCTTTACCGCACGCTCCAGCTGAGCCAGCGCCTTCTGGTAATGATGAAACCGTTGTATCCAGCGAACGTCCTGTGTGCCCATGTGTCTCTCCCGACCACTATTATACCGTCCTACCTCAACGCAGACAGCAGGCGCAGGTACGTCTTGAGGCGGAACGGATGATACCGCAGGCTTTCGCGAAATGCCTGACGTGCTTCCTGTTTCTGCCCGCGCATGGCGTAAAGCACTCCCAGCGCCGCCATCGCCACGCCGATACTGCGCCGCATCCGCCCTCCGTCCCGCTTCAGCAGGTCGGGTATCCGTTTGCGGATGCGCTCTTCGTGGATCCACAGGTCATCCTCCAGCATTCGCTCGCGCTGGTACATGGTGTTCTGCCCATGCACTCGGTACAGCGTCAGCGGTTCAGGAACGTAGCCAATCGCATAGTGCTCGGCGATGCGAAGCCACAGGTCCCAGTCGCCCATGCCGAACAGGTGCTCCTCGAAGCGACCGCACCGCTCGATGCATTCCCGCCGAAACAGCACCGAAGAGGTGATAAACAGGTTGCGCGTCAACAGATCGGGCAGGAGGTCGCCCCGCGGGTTGGGGTGAAAGCGCACGCCCAGCGGGTTGCCCGCGATGGGGTTCCCTTCGGCGTCCACGAAGCGCACAGCGGTATGCACCAGCCCGACATGTGGGTCGCGTTCCAGTATCGCCGCCTGTCGTTCCAGTTTGGTGGGAAGCCACGCATCATCCGAGTTCAGGATGGCGATATACGGTGCGCCCGTCACTTCAATGCCCTCGTTGAGGCTGGCGTAAGTACCCCGGTTCTGCGAGTGAAGCACCACCTTCACGCGAGGCGCATATTCCTGCAGGATAGCGGGCGAATCGTCCGCGCTGGCGTCGTCAATGGCGACTATCTCCATATCCTGCAGGCTCTGCGCCAGCACGCTCTCTACCGCCTGCCGAAGATAACGAGCATGGTTGTAGCTGGTGAGCACCACGCTCACAAGGGGCATCGTTACCAGTCCCCAATCAACGCGGCGAGCACCGCCTTCTGAGCGTGCAGACGGTTTTCCGCCTGGTCAAACACCACCGACTGCGTGCCATCTATCACCTCATCTGTGATTTCCTCGCCCCGGTGTGCGGGCAGGCAGTGCATGACGATGGCGCCGGGTTTCGCCAGCTTCAGCAGGTCGGCGTTCACCTGATAGGGAGCGAACACCTGTTTGCGCTGTTCTGCCTCATGCTCCTGCCCCATGCTCGCCCACACATCGGTGTAGATGGCGTCGGCGGTGCGCACGGCTTCTCGCGGGTCGTGCGTGACGGTAATCAGCGAGCCGGTCTCGGTGGCAATCTCTCGGGCGCGGCTCAGTATCCCCTCGTGCGGCTCGTAGCCGGGCGGGCAGGCGATGGTGAAGTGCGTGCCCAGCTTCGCCGACAACAGTGCGAGGCTGTTCGCCACGTTATTGCCGTCTCCCACGAACACCAGATGAAGCCCTTTCGGGTCGCCTTTGTGTTCCATCAGCGTCTGGAAGTCGGCTAACGCCTGGCAGGGGTGCTCGAGGTCGCTCAGGGCGTTAATCACGGGCACGCCGGCATGTTGCGCCAGCTCCACCAGCGTCTGGTGGGCGAACACGCGAGCCATGATTGCCTGGCACCAGCGTTCTAGGTTGCGCGCCACGTCCGCCACGCTCTCGCGCTTGCCCAGCCCGATTTCGTTTGGAGAGAGATAGATGGCGTGCCCGCCCATGTGCACCATCGCCGCCTCGAAGGTGAAGCGGGTGCGCAGAGAGGGCTTCTCGAAAATCATCGCCAGCAGGTGTGGACGCTTCCAGCGAATTAACTCCTGTCCGCTCTTTGTTGCCTCTTTCATCGCCGCCGCCGTCTGCAGAAGGGCGGAACACTGCTCCCGCGACAGGTCATCAATGCTCAGCAGGTCGCGCCCTTTCAAACCGCGCAGAACCTCCGCAGGAACGCTCTTCACCTGCGCTGAAGGGGTCTCGCCTTCCGACTGAACAGCTTTGACCACCGCGCGGGCTTGCTCCAGCTGGATGCCCTTTTTCACCAGTATCCTGCCCGCCAGCCCTTCCCCTTCCCGAATTAAGCCCAGCAAGAGGTGCTCTGTACCGACATGCTGGTTGCCCAGATGACGCGCCTCCTCGTACGCAAGGTCAATGGCGCGCTTGGTGCGGGGCGTCAGCTGGACCTCCTGCCCGACCGGACCTTCCCCTTTGGGTAACTGCCTCTCTATCTCCATCCGCAGCGAACCGGGATTAATTCCGAGGTTTTCCAACACCCGTATGGCGATACTGTCCGATTCGTGCAGAAGACCAAGCAGAAGATGCTCCGTGCCGACGACGTTTTCGCCCAGACGTCGCGCCTCTTCCTGTGCATAGTAAATGGCACGCCGCGCCTTTTCACTGAATCGTGTCCACATATCAACCTCTTCCCCCTCGCCCGAAGGATAGCTTATTGTAACGCATTTGCACACGTGGGCGCAAAGTGTGCCGGGCAGTGCCCCTATTTACCGCCCGATGGCTGAGAGGGCGGGGCGGCGGCATGGATGTAGAGAGTGATGGTGGGTTCGGGATGGGGCACTTCCACCAGACGCTCCTCCCCGCCCGGTAAGCGAACCTGCAGCTTCCATCGCCATCCTTTGCCGAGGTGTACCGTCGCTCCATCCTTGCCGACGCGCAGGTCCGGTGAAGGTCCGAGAGGGGGTGGAGGAGCAGGGTCAGTGAGAGGAGTATCCCGTAATGCGTCAATAGTGCCCTCTGCTGGCGCAGTGCTTCCGTCTGGATATTTGACCCGGATGTATATCCGCCACTCCTGCGTCAGGTTACGCAGCCGAACGAAGTCCGCATAATAACTCTCGGTCTGTACGGAACATATATCGCCATACGCTTTTATGTCGAGCGGCTCCAGATCGGACTCCTGTTGCTCGTTGTGAGCCTTTATCCATTCCCTTGCGCTCTCTGCTATCAGCACGGAAAGGAAATCTTTCCGCGGGCTGAGGAAACTGGCGAACGCCTCCAGAAAAGCCTCTAACGTCCGATGAGACTGCTTGCGCTTAAACGGTATCACCTTCACCGTGGTCGCATAGCCTGTGAAGAAGACACTCCACTTGACACAGCCCTCAGAGTAGGGAGGCGCCTTGACGGGTAACACTCCGGGAGAATCATCCTCCTGTGCCAACTTCTGCACCGACTGCAACAGCTGATTCCATGCGCGCGAGTCTTCCACTCTTAACCGTCGCAGATTCACCGTGTTCACTATCGTCTTCTTGCGCCAGAGTTCTCGGAACGGTGTAGGCGGATAGACCTCTGCAGGGTTGGGGCTATCGTTGATGAAGTCCGCATATACCGTCGTGTAACTTTTACCTGTATTCACTCCCTGGCTTTTCACGCTGGGGAACTCGTATGGGTTGCCAGTTAAACCGCGAGAGTCCTCTGGTTCTGGGGTGAAGTGTGCACAGCCCAGAGGCTCGAAGCAGAAGGGCTCGAAGGACTCTGGAAACAGCACCGGAACCACGGTGGCGAACTCGTCCACCTCGTCCCGCACCGGCAGGGTAGGGCGGCGTGTCTTGTCCGGGATGAGAGTATTAAACAGGGTGGACGCGGCAATCGCTGTGTGCGGTTTTGTGTCCACGTGCATGGTTTTGAGGGAGAGTGGTTGTGCCGATCCGATAGCGAGCACGCCCACCGTCATCGCCACAAGGCAGAGACCGCTACGCCACATGGGAAGAGCCTCCTTCCTGTTGCCTGCTCCGTTGGAATCGAGTTTAGACAGAATGAGGGGGCAGTCCTGCTCTTGCAGGGAACCGCCCTTTTCACAGATACCTGAGATATGCAAAACAACAACTCTTTCTCATGCGTCCCCACTGCCAGCAGGAGGAGCGGAAAAACTTCCCGGCTAGTTGATTCCCTGCACCGTTTGCCGTAAAATGATGGTGCAATGGACGAATGGCAGAATCTGAATGAGGCACAGCGAGAAGCGGTGATGCATGGCGAGGGACCGCTTCTCATTTTTGCAGGTGCAGGCAGTGGCAAAACGCGCGTGCTCACCATGCGCATCGCCCATCTCATCTCGGCACGCAACATCTCGCCGCGGCGCATTCTTGCCGTCACCTTCACCAACAAAGCCGCCAACGAAATGCGCGAGCGCATTGAGAAACTGGTCGGCTCGGCGCAGGTGAAACAGATGTGGGTAGGCACATTTCACGCCATCTGCGCCCGCATCCTGCGCGAAAGCGGAAGAGCCATCGGCGTAGACCCCGAATTCGTGGTCTTCGATGAAGACGACCAGATCAGCGTGGTCAGAGAGGTGCTGAAACTGCTGGACATCGACGAGAAACGCTTTGCCCCGCGCTCTATTCTGAACTTCATCAGCCGCGCCAAAGAGAAGATGATTTCACCAGCGCTGTACACGCCTGTGGACTACTTCACCCAGATTGTGGGCAGAGTCTACCCGCGTTACCAGGAGAGACTGGAAGCCTGCCACGCGCTGGACTTCGACGACCTGCTGATGAAGACGGTGGAGCTCTTCGAACGGCATCCCGATGTGCTGGAGCGCTATCAAAAACGGTTTCTGCACGTGCTGGTGGACGAGTTTCAGGACGTGAACCAGGCGCAGTACCGCATCGTGAAGCATATCAGCGCACTGCATCGCAACCTGTGCGTGGTAGGCGACGATGACCAGTCCATCTACTCGTGGCGGGGGGCGGATGTGGGAATTATCCTCTCGTTTGAGCGCGATTTCCCCGACGCACACGTGGTCAAACTGGAACAGAACTACCGCTCCACCCAGCCGATACTGGACGCTGCGTTCCACGTGGTACAAAAGAATCGCCGGCGTGCGCCCAAACGCCTCTGGTCCGAACGGCGCGACGGGCTTCCCATCACCATCACTGAAGTGGGGCACGAGCGGGAGGAGGCGCAGGTCATTGCCCAGCACATTGCGCTCAGCGTTCAGCAGCAGGGGCGCCGATACAGCGACTTCGTGGTGCTTTATCGTACCAATGCCCAGTCGCGCACCTTTGAAGAGGTCTTCCTGAACTATCGCATCCCCTATCAGATTGTGGGCGGCGTGCGATTCTATCAGCGTAAAGAGATTAAGGACGTGCTCGCCTATCTGCGCGTCATCCTCTCTCCCAGCGACGACGTGAGCCTGATGCGCATCATCAACGTACCCACGCGCGGAATCGGTCTGCAAACGGTTGAGGTCATCCGCCAGCTGGCTGACGAGGAGGGCATCAGTCTGTGGGAAGCCATCCAGCATCCCTCGTTGTCCAACCGTCTGACCGCCCGGGCTTACGGTGCGGTGGCACAGTTTCGCCAGCTGATAGAAGACCTGCGCGCCCTGCGCCAGACAAGCTCCGTTACCCAGCTACTGCAACAGGTGCTGACGCGCACCGACTACCTGCAGAGGCTTGGAGATACCCGTGACCCCGAGGTACAATCTCGGGTGGAGAACGTGAAGGAACTGCTCACCGCCACCCAGCAGTTTGACGCCAGCCCCGAAGCGGAGCGCGGACTGGCTGGATTTCTCGAGTCGGTTGCTCTGGTAGCGGATGTGGACTCGCTGGAAACAGGGAGTGACCGCGTGACCCTGATGACGGTACACGCCGCCAAAGGGCTGGAGTTTCCCATCGTGTTTCTGGCGGGCATGGAAGAAGGCTTGTTCCCGCACATCCGCGCCATCAACGACGACCCGGAGGTGGAAGAGGAGCGCAGGCTGTGTTACGTGGCTATCACCCGGGCGAAAGAGCGCGTGCATATCACCCACGCCCGCCTGCGAAGCGTCTTCGGCACGACCAGCAATATGTTCGAATCGCGCTTCCTGCACGACATCCCTGAAGGGCTGAAGCTGTACTGGAGCCCTACCGAGCTGGCGCATCCTCTGCCTTCCGCTCAGCCGGTTGCCCCGCCCCGTCCACAGCCACAGCGGGACGCCTATCGCGTGGGACAGCGTGTGCGCCATCACAAGTTCGGGGAAGGGGTCATTATGAAGTGCGAAGCGCAAGCGGGAGACTACCTGCTGACGGTGGTGTTCCCCAATGCGGGCATCAAGCAACTGCTGGCGTCCATCGCTAAATTAGAGAAACTATCGTAGGGAGTTCAACGGTCTATGCGTTTAGGGATATTCAAAGGCATCCTGCAAAAGGTGGATACCCTGCTCACCGGGCGCGGGCGGGTGGATGAGGAGCTTTTCGAGGAGCTGGAAGAGGTTTTGCTGACCGCCGACATCAATGTGCACACCACCATGCAGGTGCTGGACGACCTGCGCCGCGCGGTGCGCGAACAGAGGCTCAAAGAACCGTCGGAAGTCAAAAGCGTGCTGAAGGAGAGCCTGCTGGCATCCCTGCAGTCAGGGGGCGACTCCGCGCTGAAGGTATCCCCTGTTCCGCCGACGGTGTACCTGTTCGTTGGGGTGAACGGGGTAGGCAAAACCACATCCATTGCCAAACTGGCTTACCGCCTGCGCCAGCAGGGGAAAAGCGTCATCCTGGCAGCCGGTGACACCTTCCGCGCCGCCGCGATTGACCAGCTGGAGGTATGGGCACAGCGCGTGGGCGCAACGTTGATCAAGCACCGCGAAGGTGCCGACCCGTCGGCGGTGATTTACGACGCCATCGCTGCCGCGCGCAACCGTGGTGTGGACTACGTGCTGGCAGATACCGCAGGAAGGCTCCATACGCGCTCGAACCTGATGGAAGAGCTGAAAAAGGTATATCGCGTCGCCGAGAAAGCGCTGGGACGACCGCCAGACGAGGTGCTGCTGGTGCTGGATGCCACCACCGGACAAAACGCCATCCGCCAGGCGCAGGAGTTCGTGCAGGCGGTTAACGTTACAGGCATCGTGCTGGCGAAGCTGGACGGCACGGCACGCGGCGGAGCGGTCATTACCATCCACGACGAACTCAAAGTGCCTATCAAACTGGTAGGGGTGGGAGAAAAGCCCGCAGATATCGAAGATTTTGACGCAGAGGAGTTTATTACCGCTCTGCTTGGTGACGAGTGACGGATCAACAGTATATCTGGACGAAAAACAAAAACTGGTAGATTTGACGTTTTTCTCTCCTGCGGCGAGTTTTATAATAGGGGCGGATAAACCCGAAAAAGCGCTCACACGAATGAAGAGATTGAAAGACCTAATCAGTTCGCCGCCGGTATGGGTAAACCCACAGCACTCGGTGAAAGTAGCTGTGGCGTTGATGCACAGTTTCGAAGTGAACGTGCTGCCTGTGATGGACTCTGACCAGGTGGTGGGAATGGTCGCAGCTCGGCATCTGCTGGGTGTGCCCGATACGACGCCCGTGTCGGAGGTCATGAGCACGGATGTCCTGCTGTTGAACGCGGAGATGCCCATACGCGAAGCGGCATCAAAGATGTCCGAAAAAGGGGCGGATGTGGCGTTCGTTATTAACGACACGCTATCCGGTATGGTGCGGGCGACCGACCTGATTGCGGAGGTCTCCCGCTCGTACGACCCCCTGACTCGACTCCCCTGGCAGGACGCCCTGCGCGAATGGAGCATCGAGAAGCTGCGCACCGGGCACGAAATCTCTATCCTGTTCTTCGATATCGACAATTTCGGACAGTTCAACAAGCAGTACGACCACGTTACCGGCGACCGCGTGCTGGAACTGGTGGCTCGCACCATAGAACGCGAGCTCGACCCCGATTTGACCATTCTCTGCCGCTATGGCGGCGACGAATTCGCGGTGTCAACGCTGTATATGAGCGACGAAGCACACCAGCTTGCCGCCCGCATCGCCCGCCGCGTGGAAGAACTGCAAATCCCCAAAGTGCGCGAGACCATCTCGGTCTCGTACGGCGTATTCGGCGGGCGGCGCACCCGCGAGCGTGAAATGGTGCACTACGCCGCGACGGTGGATGACCTCATCGTCCGCGCCAGCCGAATGTGCCTGCAGATGAAACAGCGCAAAGGCGCACTGGCGATGCTTCAATTGCCTCTGCCCGGCGTGGAACCCGAAGAGCCTGTGGAGCCGCGTGTGCGAGTGACCGGAATCAGCTTCGTCGTTCAGGGCAAGGAAGCGGAAGCGTCTGTGGAGCTCACGCTGGGAAGCGCACACGTTTCGCGGCAGGTGCGCGGCGATGCCAAACGACCTCCCGAAATGCTGATGGTGCAGGCGGCGCGTGACGCACTGACAGCCCTCCTGCCACATGTTGGAACAATTCAGATACTCCACGCCTCCGCTACCAGCATAGACCTGCTCGAAAAGGGTGAGAAGATGGAGGCTGTGATGGTGGTGGTGGAAGTGCAGACCGCTTCAGGTTCTCAGCTCCTGTCGGGGTTTGCGCCAGTGCGCGACAACCTGCATCGTGCAGCGGTCAACGCCTTCCTGCACGCACTCAATCGTCCCCTGTCGAAGTGGCTTTCTCAAACAGGGCAACGAGCCTCCACGTAACGAACGATGCCGCCACCAGCGCAATGCCGAAACAGAGCACCAGCATCCCTGCGCTGAAACTCAGCGCCCAGGTTGCGCCCGCCACCCCGCCAAGAAACGCTCCTGCTCCCAGCCACCCTTCCTGTGACCACGAAACGGTACTACGCCGAATACTGATGACTGTGGTAATCAACCCCGGCAGAAGCATCAGCCACAGGGAGGACCAGAGCGCCACATGCGGAGACACCCCCATCAGCACCAGAGCGGGAATCAGCACATAGCCGCCCCCCAGATGGGTGAACCCTCCCAGCAATCCAGCCAGCAACCCGGTCAATGCAATCTTGAGCCAGGTGCTGCCCGCAGGAGAGCTGATGGCAGTGTCCGACCGGCGAAAAACGCCTTCTGCCAGCGCAGGATAAGCCTGCCATACCATACCCGCACCGACCGCTATCAACAGCAACAGCAGATACATCCGCAGAGAGGACTTGCGCTCGCGAGGCACCAACAGGTTGCCTGTTATTCCACTGACGACGTACACTGCCCACAGCACCAGTATCATCGGGTGAAAGGAGAGATAGGGCATCATCACCAGCACTGCCGCCACGCAGGCGCAGGAGATAACTATCCATCCCCCGGCGCTGGCTCGCAACACAGGCAGACCAAGAAGCAGTGTGCCAACGGGCAGGAAGATGCTGTGCAGACCCAATCCGCTCAGCCCATAGAACGCGCCGAATGCCCACCCCAGCATCAGCAGAGACAGACCGCGCAGAGTCTGAAACAGCCAGTCGGAATGCGGTCGCGACACTTTGCCCCTCCTACCGCCTTTTCCATACTTCGAGGCGTGGGAACGGATACAGCATATCGTGCGGAACATCACGCTTGCCGAAAACGATACCGCCCAAACGAAATGTGGTGTCAAAGCGGGCGACAGGACGGAACGAACGCTCTAGCTCCTCCAGAAAAGTTAGTGCAGGCGCATGACGCACGCGTACCGCATCGTCCTTCTCGAACTGGCTGAGCACAACCACCTGCGCCTCCTTTAGCACCGAGGGGTCCCATTCGGTATCAGGCACCAGAAGGCGATACTCCTGCACCTCGCGGGCACGCTCCGCCCGACGCGCCGGCTGGAGCTCGCCCCAGTAAGGGCTGAGCGGCGGCGTGTAAAACCACGGAATGGTGGCAAATGCGATGGTCGTTCCCTGCGGCACCTCTCGCCGGATCCACTGCAGAGCACGCACCCGCGGGTCAGGCGATAGCAGGGCAAGCACCACCGCCATCCCCCAGAGAAGTGTATACAGCGTCACCGCCCCCACCACAACCGCCAGCACCACCCTGCCCATCTGCTGGGTGTTTCGCCAGCCCTCAGCCACCAGCCATCCCGTCAGCACCATCAGCGGAGGCAGAAGCGGCAACAGATACCGCGCAAACCGCACCGCAAAGGAACCCAGAAACAGATAGTACACCAGCACGAACACCCACAGAATCAGAACCTGCGGGCGCCGCGACAGGGGCGCAATCACCATGCCAAGCGTACTCAACAGCAACAGCGGTAGCCCCAGCCCAAAGCGCAGATTCGTCCAGTAATGATACACCCAGCCCAGCCCGGTGTTTACGAACACCAGCCCATGCCCCTCGCGTACATGGCGTGCCTCGTAGCCAAAGTCGCGCCAAAACTCTTCAGGATTCAACCACACCCCCGGACAGAACACCAGAAACGCCCCTGCGCTCAGCACCACCAGCAACAACGCCCTGCCCAGCCACGCCTCGCGATGTTCCCGACCGCGCCACCACAGCACCAGCAGGGGAGCAATCAACACCAGACCGGCGTTATAGCGGGTCGCGGAAGCCAGCCCGGTCAATACTGCCGACGCCACCAGCGCCCGGCGACTGCCCGACTCGTAAAGCGCCAGCGACGCCAGCAGCACCCCGGTGGTGAACATCGTAGCAGTGGCATCGGTGGTGAGAAAATGAGAGTGCAGGGTATGCAGGGGCGCTACTGCCAGCAACAGAGCCGACACCGCCGCGCATCGATACCCGCACACGCGCCTGCCAATCTCCCACGCCAGCCAGCACGTCACCGCACCCGCCAGCACCGACAGCCACCGCCCTGTCAGGTAGAGCCCGGCAAACGCCTCGTACTGAGCGAAGTCGGCGGGCATGGTAATCCATCCGTACGTGGAGCCTGCAAGGATGGCAAGATGGAGCAGGTAGAGGTAGACCGTACCGTAGTTATAAAAGTGCGGGTCAATCTGCCCGTGCGGAATGTCCAACCCCAGCGTGTAGCCCAGTATCACCCATTCGTCCGGGTGGAAGGAGAAGTAGTGCAGAGCATCCGGTATCCCCCAGCGAATACCTGTGCACCGAAACACAAAGGCGATTGCCAGAATCGCAATCAGCCCCGATTTGAAGGCACGCTCACGGCTATCATTCATGATGAGCGAGGCTTACCTGCCTGGAAATCTCCGCGTGGACGACTTCCCGGAACACCTCAAACAGGCGCGGGTCGTACAGAGTGCCTTTCCCCGCCTCCATCTGCTGGAGCACCTGCCGGCGAACGGCATCATCATCCATCGCCTTTCCGCGCAGGGCGTCCGCGTAATCGCCCACGATATGCAGGATTCGCGACGCGAGGGGGATTTCCTCTGCCTGCAGTCCATCGGGATAGCCGGTACCATCCCAGTTCTCGTGGTGATGGCGGACAATGGTTGCCAGCCTTGCTAAGGAGGGAACCTGTTCGATCATCCTCTGGCTCAGCACCGCGTGCAGTTTCAGCATCTCCTCTTCCTCGTACGTCAGGCTACCCTCCTTGTTCAGGATGCCATAAGGGATGCTGACCTTGCCGATTTCCTGCAACAGCGCGGCAAACTCGATATCCTGCACTATCCGCGCGGGCAAACCAAGCCGCCTGGCGACCGCACTGGCATAGCGGGCACGCAGATGGGCACTGCCTGTTGTACCGTGCTCCCGAATCTCTACCGCTCGCGCCAGAGCCTGGAGTCCCTGCCGGTAGTCGCGCCGAATCTGTCTGGGCAGCAGCACCAGGGCATAGTAACACAGGAAGGTCACACTGCCCATCACCACGATATACACAAAGGTCGTGAAGCTCATGCTACTGCCTGTTCCACCCCTGCAGACGCCACACGCTGAGCGCGTTCCACCCCGAACTCGCCCGCCTCCATCGCCTCAATGAAGGCTCGTACCACCTCAGGATGGAACTGGGTACCCGCCCCTTTCTGCAGCTCCTCCACCGCCTTTTCCACACTCATCGGCTTGCGGTAAGGACGTTGTTCACCGGTTTCATCATCACCCACCATCGCGTCGAAGGCGTCCACCACTGCGATAATATGCGCCTCAATGGGAATCTCACCCAGCTTCAGCCCAAACGGATAGCCTTTTCCGTCGGGGCGCTCGTGGTGCAGGGTAATCCACAGGGCAACCGGCTCGATGTGCTTGATTCCGCTTACTACCTCCGCTCCCTTCAACGGATGGGTGCGAATCATCTGCCAGTCCGCGTCGGTCAGCCGGGTCAGTTTGTTCAGCACCGCTTCATCCACCCCAACCTTTCCCAGGTCATGCAGGGCAGCGGCTTCAGGCAGAAGCTCAATATGCCGGGCAGGCACGCCAAGCCGGGTCGCCACGCTGATCGCCATTCGGCTGGCACGCTGAAGATGCCCCGAGGTATAGGGATGGGCATGTTGTACCACCAGACCCAGTGCGCGGATGGTCTCGCGATAGTTGCGTATCTGCTGCATCCGCTGACGGAAACACTCCCGCGCGGCGAGGAACGGCACAGCCACCAGCAGGAAACCAGCCACGTGATAGGCACGTAGAAGCAGTATCAGCAGGATAGAGAGCGGCATCAACAGGATGTAGGTCGGCACCACGAAACGCAGCACATACTGCCAGACACTGGAGAGAGACTCGCGGTTATACAGCGCTCCCGCCACCGACACCAGCAGGGCGTTAACCAGCAGATATACCACCGCTGCCAGCGTCAGTGCCACCAGCATCCGCGCGGTAAGCAGGTCACGACCCGCACCGTTAAGCCAATAGTAGGTTAGTCCCGCGGCGCCCGTGCTGATGATGGACTGTCCCGCGTTAAACAGCCCCCAGCGCAGGCGGTGACGCAGAGGATAGGAACGGTTCAACAACACTCCAGCCATCAGCGTCGGTAGACTATCCACCGCCATCGCTGGCACGGTGCCGTACATGGCAATCACGGTACAGACGATAGGGAAGCCTAACGTGACCTGCGTGCCGCCGTACAGCAGGGAAACCGGTAGCATCTCGGTTGCCACGGCGAACAACAGAATGGTCATTGCTCCCAGCGGCATCCACTGCTCGGGTGGTGTGGCCAGCATTCCTGCCAGCGCCACCGCCCCTGCGACCAGAATGACGCCACGATGATAGTATCTGACGAGGAATTCGCTCCACTTAAGCGGGACACCCCACATGACCCTTCTCCTTAATGACCGTCATCACGAGCCCGCTGAGGTCAGCAGCGTCGGCGGGCGGGGCACCAATCAGTAGCTCGCCGCCGGCGGTTGAGGTGGTGGTTTGGGCGGTGGATAAATCTCCAGCTTCGCGCCGTAGGTGGTTGCCCACACTACCAGGAGCAACAACATGGTAAGCCAGTATTTCACTGCGAGTGACCTCCACAAGTGTTCCGTTCACGTCGCTAAGTGAACGGACACCCACTCCGCTTCTGTGCCACTCCACCCGCGCGACGCTGCTGGCACCAACGGGCTCTATGCAATTGTCTGGAGGCTACTCGTCCTGGAGCGCTGCGGTCCGGCGATTCAGTGCATCTAGAACGGCGTTCACCACGGCACGGTTCACATCGTTGCGCACCAGTGCCGAACCGGTGAGGACATCCTCACCATACTGAGAAAGCATGTTTACCACGGCAACAACAAGCTGCCTGCCGGCAACTACCACGTTGGGGTTAATCTCTTCCACGGCAATCTGGTCGGTCATGCGGCAGGCTTGCTCAACGGCACGCACTGTCGCAGTTGCTATCAGGCGCAACTGATTCGGCTGACTTCCCTGACCGGCAGCCTGTCCCGTGAAGGTTTCGGAGCCACGCTGCAGATGTACTGTGGCTTCTGCCTTCGTCCCATTAACGGCAAGCTCGACATCAACAACGCGGAGACGGTTTCGCACCGAGCGCAACAGGGTACCCTGCAATTGGGCAACACTGATTTTGCGATGGTCCACCACGATTCCATGTGAGGCAAGCAATGCCGATTCAATGTCGCGTACCACCTGCTTGGGTGAACGATTCGAAGAGACCAGTACGTGGATCTCCTGTATCGCCCCACTCCTGTCCACAATCACACGGGCAGACAGAACCTCGCGCAACTGGCGAATAACACCCTCAACCTGCTCAGCAGGCACCTGTGCGCGGGCACTCTTGCTCACCGCCACTTCTCCTGTTGGCTGGTGGGACACTCCCAACCTCCCCTTTCGGCAGGTGTCGCTTCGTCCTCCAGCTCTCTTTCCGCAGTACTACCGCAACATTGCTGGGGTTGTGTGTTATTGTAACAAATCGATGTATATCTTCGCAAGAGGATACTGCTGATTCCTGCACGATTTTGCTCCGCCCGGGCAAAAAATCTTTAAAAACCGCGACACAGGCGAGTTTATCCGCAGGAAGGCAGCAGGCTTCGGGCAAAATGTACAGAGCGAATCTCTGCAAGCGAAGGGAGGCATCATCTATGCGCTGGAGCCTGTGTCTGCTGTTAGCATGTATGGTGCTGGCAGGCTGTGCTCGAAAGACCACTGCTCCCACCTCACCCACTCAAACAAGCACGCCCCAGCGAACGTTTCGGTTCGCAATCATCCCCAAGCAGCTGGATAACCCCGTGTTCAACTACGCCAAGATGGGCGCACTGGGCGCCGCCGCCAAACTGAGCAATGTGGAAATCTACTGGAACGCTCCTGAAACCAACGACGAAGCCAAACAGGCGCAGATTTTTGAAACCTACGTGCGCCAGAAAGTGGACGGCATCGCCGTATCCTGCGTGAACGCCGAAATCATGCGCAGAGTGATCGATAAAGCGGTGGAACAGGGCATCCCGGTCGTTACCTGGGACAGCGACTCGCCCAACAGCAAACGTCAGGCGTTCTTCGGAATGGACGACTATGAAGCGGGCAAGATTATCGGCGAGGAGCTGGCTAAACTCATTAACGGCAAAGGCAAGGTGGCTATCCTGTCGGGGGTGCAGGGCGCGCAGAACCTGACCACGCGCATCCGCGGCGTGCAGGACGCGTTGAAAGACTACCCCGATATCCGCATCGTCACCACCGTCTACTGCAACGACGACGCCACCCGCGCCGAGTCGCTCATCAACAGCGTGATGCAGCAGCATCCCGACCTCGCCGGATGGGCGATGGTGGGCGGCTGGCCCCTGTTTACCAAGACGGGGCTGAACGGCATCAAGCCCGGCGTGACCAAAGTGGTCTCCGTCGACCCGCTGGAGGGCAACCCCTGGACATGGATAGAAAAAGGCTACGTGCAGGTGTGCATCGGGCAGAAGGTGTTCGACTGGGGCGCCAAAAGCGTGGAGATTCTGTACAGCCTGGCGCAGGGCAGGGGCGTGCCGCAGGCGGACGAAAAAGGGTTCGTAAATTCAGGGCTGGACATCGTGGTGCTGGATAAAAGCAAGTTTGCCGACCCCTCGCGCTACATCTCGCTGGAAGACTATAAGAAGATGTTCGAACAGCGCAAACAGGAGGCGCAGGGCATCGAAGCGAAGCAGTAGAACCGTTACTTCATCTCAGGAGAGGACAGATGGCGAAAATCGGTGTGATTCACTATAACTGGCCCGGCTTTTCGTTCGAACAGTTTCTGAAGTTCGCAGCGGAAACGGGCTACCAGTACGTGGAACTGCAAATCAACGATGTGTGGACGCCAGACAACGACAACCCCGAACGCAACGCCGAACAGGTGCGCAAACTGGTGGAGTCGTACGGACTGCAGGTATCCGCGCTGGCAGCGGGCAACGACTTCCTGCAGGTGGACGAAGATGCTATCCGCCATCAGGTGGAACGGATGAAGCGCGTCTGTCGCCTCACACGCATTCTGAACGAGCAGGCGGTGGTGCGCAGTGAGGGCGGCGCGCCCAAAGAGAGCGTTCCTCGCGCCAGATGGCTGGATGCGCTGACCGAATGCTTCCGCCGGTGTCTGGACTTCGTGGACGAGATGCAGGTTGCGCTTGCCATCGACAACCATGGCTACATCACCAACGATTACACCATCCTGCTGATGCTCCTGCAGCGGCTGAACCACCCGCTCATCGGCACCAATCTGGACACCATGAACTATCGCTGGTACGGGCACGACCTGCAGGTGTGCAAGCGCATCTACGAGTTGATGGCTCCGTATGCGAAGCATACCCATTTCAAGGATGGCTTCGGCAGCCTGGCGGAGTACCGCGGCGCCGCGCTGGGCGATGGCGAGATTGACCTTCTGCACGCGCTGGATTGTCTGAAACAGGCGGGGTACGATGGCGTCTACTGTGCGGAATACGAGGGGCCTGAGGCAGCAGGCGGCGTGGGCTATGCCAAATGCTACCGCTGGCTGAAGGAGCACGTGTAATCATATGTCACACTGGAGGGCGAACCTCCTGGTGAGCCGACCTCTCTCCAGACCTATCCCCGACGCGGGGAGAGGCGAGGCTCCTCTTCCCTCGCAGGGAAGGGGCTGGGGGTTAGGTTGACAACGGCTCGGCAGGAGCCTCGCCCTCCAACGATAAGATAACCCGCCAGTTTGGATGGCGAACCTTCCGGTGAGCCGAAACACAGCCCCACCTGACCTCCCCGCAGGCGCGGGAAACCCTCGCCCCTAACCCCTCTCCCGACCTCTTGCTCACGATGGTGGTAAAGGGACTTTTCAGAGCCACAAAAAGGCCGCGCTCTGAGCAGGCAGCAGGAGTACGAGCATCTGAACCACGAAATATCTTGCCGGGCGTACTGCGCAGGAGGTAAGGACGGGAAATGTTCGCCGACATCCTGCAGGCACTGATAGTGGGTTACCTTATCGGGGGGATACCCTTTGGGTGGCTGATTGCCAAACTGTGGAAAGGGGTAGACCTGCGCGAGGTGGGCAGTGGCAACATTGGCGCCACGAACGCCTATCGCGTGCTGGGGCCCGTGGCGGGCATCCTCGTCTTCCTGCTGGATACCGCAAAGGGGCTGGTGCCTGTGGTGTTGAGCCAGCAGATGGGCTGGAGCGGCATCGCAGGCGGCATCGGCGCAATCGTGGGGCACAGCTTCTCGCCCTACCTGCGCGGGCGCGGGGGCAGGGCGGTAGCAACCAGTCTGGGCGTGTTTCTGGGGCTGTCGCCGTGGGCGTCGCTGTGCGCGTTTGGCACGTGGGGGGTGCTGGTGGTGCTGACGCGCTATGTGTCGGTGGCATCGGTGATTGGCTCGCTGTCCCTGCCGCTGGTGTGGATGTGGGTGTTTCGCACCGATACCGCCGTACACGCTATCGCCCTGCTTGCTGCGCTTTGGATTGCCTGGAAGCATCGCCCGAACTTCCAGCGACTGCGAGCAGGCACGGAACCACGAGTGCACCTCTGGGGGAGAAACCGATGACAGAACCGCATCATCCATACGTTCGACTGGCGCGTGACGCCGTAGAAGCGTTCCTGCGCAATCGTGAAATCATCGAACCGCCGCCTGACCTGCCACCGCCACCGACGGACAAATGGCAGGGAGTGTTTGTGTCCATTCACACCTCCGATGGGCAGCTGCGCGGGTGCATCGGCACACTGCGCCCCCTGCACGCGGACATCGGCAGGGAGATTATTCTGGTGGCGCTGGACGCCGCGCTGAAGGACCCGCGTTTTCCGCCCGTGGATGTGTCGGAGCTGCATGACCTGCATTACACGGTGTATGTGCTGTATCCGCCCGAGCCGGTCTCATCGCCGGAGGAGCTGGACCCACAGCGCTACGGCGTTATCGTGAGCACGGAGGACGGCAGGCGTGGACTGCTTTTACCCGACCTGCCCGAGGTGAACACGGTGGAACAGCAGTTGCGCATCGCCTGCATGAAGGCGGGCATCGCACCGGGAGAGGAGTTTTCCATCGAGCGGTTCCGAGCGGACAGGTTTGAATAAAGACGCCGGGCATTTTCTGTCACGGCTGAGGAATTGAATGTAGGGGCGCACTGAGGGATTGAATGTAGTAGGGGCGCACGGCCGTGCGCCCCTACAGAACGATATGTCCTACAGCTATGCTTTCGCGGGAAAAAAGGCGTTCTACAAAGGGACGTCGGTAGCGGGAAGGCTGGTAGTAGAGGTCATCTCTGGTGGAGCAGGGGGGATTCGAACCCCCGACCTCTACATTGCGATTGTAGCGCTCTCCCAGCTGAGCTACTGCCCCACGCCACCATGCAGTATACCCGATTTTGCCCGCCACTGCAAGCGGTGAAAATGGTGGACCGTGGAGGACTCGAACCTCCGACCCGCTGATTAAGAGTCAGCTGCTCTGCCAACTGAGCTAACGGTCCACCTGCATAAAAAAGCTGGTGGAGCTGAGGGGATTCGAACCCCTGACCTCTTCAATGCCATTGAAGCGCTCTCCCAGCTGAGCTACAGCCCCATCCAACGCACTCATAATTATACAACATCTGCGTGTATCATGCAAGAAGCATGTTGTGCTCATGCGCCCTTGCGCAACCTCTCACACCGCTGCACCCTCTACTTGCTGCTGCCAATCTTGTAAATCTTCGTCCCGCAGGTCACACAAGTGCCAACGGTTGCCGGGCGCCCGTTCTTGAGCGTGATGGCCGTCGGATTTTTCATCTCCTTTTTCGCCTTGCACTTGACGCAGTAACCCTCCATCAGATAACCCCTCCCTTGGAAAGATAGTTAAGCAGGAGTTCGCCTGCTATTATGCAGATTCCTACCCCAAACGTCGATTCCTTCCCCATCCTGTGACTTTTGCAGGTATCGTACTCCTCTGTCGGGAAAATGCAGATACGTGGACGGCTCGCAGGAACGGCAACAGATGCGCACGTGGAAACAGGAAGGTGTGCTGATGATTCTGGCAGGACTGCTCAGCCTGCTGGCGGGACTGCTCGCCTGGCTGGGCTTACTTGCCACGCGGTCCCTATCCGCGCAGAGCTATCTGGTGGTGCTTCTGTGCGTCCTCATCGCCAGTGGGTTGCCCCTGTTCGTGCACCGGGTGATGCGCCAGCGAACCCAGCCCGGCGACCCCATCATCTTGCCGGTGGTGTTTGTGCTGAGCGGCGTCGGACTGGCGAACCTGCTGGGGGCATCGGGCAGGGGCGACATTGCCTTCGCCACCCGCCATGTGATGGGCATGTTCGCGGGCGCGGTGCTGGTCTCCCTGCTGGCGAGCATGAACCACACCCGGCGAAGGGAACTGCTGGAATATCGTTATCTCTGGGCACTGCTGGCGCTCCTGCTGGGGGTGCTTTTACTGCTGTTCGGCAGGGGACCGGGCGGTACGCGCCTGCAGTTGTTTGGCTTCCTGCCGGTGGAGGTAATGAAGCCGCTTCTGCTCCTCTTCGTGGGGGGATACACCGCATGGCGGTTTGGTGCAGGTGGTCCCGTGCGCACCGGCACGCACTGGTGGCAGATGCGCTGGCAGGAGATACTGCCCCTGCTGGTGCTGTTTGCGGTCATGCTGGGCATCTTTGCGCTCGCTCGCGACTTCGGTCCGGCTCTCACGCTGTATCTGACCCTGCTGGTGATGCTGTATCTGGTCACGGGCAGGGCGATGCTGTTGGCGGTGGGGGGCGTGCTGATGGTAGTGGGTGTGGCGCTGGTGGAACTGCTCGGTATCGGCGTTTTGCCAACGCGCGTTGCCATGTGGCTGTCCCCCTGGCGCATCACCGAAGAGAACGCCCGACACCTGGCGCATTGCCTGTGGTCGCTGGCAACGGGAGGGCTGTTCGGCAGTGGGCTGGCGCTGGGCAAGCCGGAGATATTGCCATTTGCCCGCTCCGACTCGGTGTTCGGCACCTGGGGCGAGCAGATGGGGCTGGTGGGCACGCTCTGCCTGCTGTGCCTGTATGCGCTGTGGATTGGTCGGGCGTTTCGCATCGCCCAGAGGGCTACTGCGACAGAAGACCGCTTGCTGGCGGCAGGTATCGCCGTGCTGGAGGGCACGCAGGTCACGCTCATCTGCGCGGGCATCGTCGGCCTCCTGCCGATGACGGGCATGTCCCTGCCGTTTATCGCTCAGGGCAACTCCGCCCTGCTGGCGAACTTCGCCATGATTGGCTTGCTGTACAGCATCACCGCCTCGCCCTCTCCCCATCCCGCCTCCCGCGCGTCTAACAGGTATCTTTTCCGCCTGCGCGTGCTGGCGCTGGCGTTTGTCGGGCTGATTCTGGGCGTCATCGGCGGGCGTTGTGTATGGATTCAGGGCTGGAAAGCGGACGATCTCGCGGTGCAGTCGCTCATGGTGCACCTGCCGAAGGATGACCCCCATCGTGTGCTTAATCCGCGCCTGTCCGCCCTCGCCCAGCGCATCCCCCGGGGAAGGATCCTTGACTCAATGGGCGCGGTGCTGGCTGAAACGCGCAACGGACAGCGCGTCTATCCCTGCGGCTCTGCCTGCGCCCAGCTGGTGGGATGGCTGGACTCGCGTTTTGGCGGACCCACCGGCATGGAGGCACGCTATAACCGACGTCTGCGGGGCTATGATAGCCAGCGCGACCTGCTGAGGCTGTACCGACGCAAAGACCTGCCGTTCTTCCGCCTGCCGGCGGGGCGGGATGTGGTTCTGACCATTTCCAGCAAGGCTCAGCAACGCGCTCTCCGCGCCCTCCAGCAGGCGTATCCAGACGGCAACGGGGTGTTCGTGCTGATAGACGCGCAGAGCCGGCAGGTGCTGACCGCTGTGGGCACGCCCGTCTTTGACCCCAACCAGTTGACGCCCAGCCTGTGGCAGAAGCTGCGCACTCGCCCGGATGCGCCGCTGGTGTTTCGTCCGGTAGACGGGCTGTATCCACCCGGCTCCGTGTTCAAAGTGGTGACCGCCGCGGCGGCGCTGGAGGGAGGCGTGCCTCTGCGCCATAACTGCCGCCACCGCGAGCGCAACGTGCGCTGGAAAGTGGAGGGCAAAACCTACGTGAAACCTCGCCTGAGCGACCATCCCTCCATGCGCGCACATGGTACTCTGGGGCTTCGAGATGCCCTGCGCCTGTCCTGCAACCTCTACTTTGCGCACCTTGCCATCGCCCTTCAGCCCGCCGCGCTGTACGAAACCGCCCGGGCGCTTGGGTTCCAGCACGTGCCCAGCCCGGAAGAGATGGCGCCCGACCTGCCCGACTACGGCTTCGGACAGGGCAAACTGCTGGCGTCGCCCATAGAGGTGGCGAACCTGATGGCAACAATCGCACAGAACGGCACCTGGCAGAAGCCTGTCTTTGCAGAGGGCAATACCTCCCCCAAACAGGTGCTCAGCGAAGCCACCGCCGAAGCACTGCAGGGAATGCTTACCGAGGTGGTTCAGTCGGGCACCGCCTACGCCATCTTCACCGGCACCGGCTGGGAGGTGTACGGCAAAACGGGTACCGCCGAAACCACTGAAGGCAATCGCAAAGCGCATGGCTGGTTCGCCGGGGTGGTAAAATGGGATGGTCGTCCGCTGGCGTTTGCGCTCATTCTGGAACATGGAGGCAGTGGACGCGACGCCGCCCGCGCCAGCCGGAGGATGCTTCAGCAGGTTCTGCCCGCCCTGAAGCCGTAGCGTCTGCCCGCCCTCAGTCTACAACGATGGGATACCGACCGTACTCGTGGCACGCCTCGTAGAACGCCAGCACGTTCTGCAGTGGGGTGGCGGGGTTCACCTCGCTGGAGGAGCCGATGAACAGCCCGCCTCCCGGCGCCGCGACCTGCATGGCGCGTTTGACTGCCTGCCGTATCTCGTCGGGTGTGCCCAGAGGCAGTAACTGCGAGCAATCAATACCACCTACCAGCACCAGCCGGTCGCCGTAACGCTTTTTCAGCGGCTCCAGCTCCATGCCCGCAATCGGTTCCAGCGGGTTCAAGCCGTCAATGCCCGCATCCAGCAGGTCATCCATAATCTGCCACAGGTTGCCGTCGCTGTGGAAGATGACCCGAATGCCCGCCTCGTGCAGAGGTTCGATGCATCGCCTGAGCATCGGGATGAAGGTGCGCCGCAGGAACGCCGGCGAGAAGAGCAGACCGTTTTTGTAGGCGATGTCGTCGCCGATGAAGTAGAGGGGGCACAACTGCTCCTCTGCTACCACCTTTGCGAAGCGGTATGCCGTCTCTCCCTCCAGTTCCAGCAACGCCTCCACCTCCGCCGGGGCGTCGTAGATAGCATAGGCAAACCTCTGCTGTCCCATCAAGCCGTAGGCGGCGTGAAACCCGCATCCACCGGGCGGCACGAACATGGTGTACGGAGCGAATCTCTCCTGTTCCCGTCGGATATGAGGGACCCACTCGGTGCGTATCCACTCCCAGGGCACGGGTTCTGCCTCGCGCAGATGCTCCCGCAGGTCTTCTATGCTTTCAATTTCGTAGTGCACCTTCCACGCCGTCTGCCCCGACACCAGATGCTGACCTCTGCCCTCGCCCAGAACAGTGCCGTCTTCCGTCTGCTCAAAACTGCGCCCGTAACCGCGACAGAGGTCAATCCCCAGCCCGTGGTACACACGCACCATCGCAGTCGCGTAGTCGTCGCCGGGCTGGCGGAAGTGTCTGACCGTGGCGGGGTTGTCGATGTAGTCCCATATCGGCACGCGGTCACCCTCGCGGAAGTTCATCGAGGCTTCGATCCGCGCCCACACCGCTTCGTCCAGCTCGCCTCCATATCCCACCGATAGACGCACCATATTTGCTCCCCTCCCGTTGTGTGTTGTAACATTCTACGCTGTCGTGCCGTCTGTACCCTTTGAAAGGAGGCACACATGTTTCGCTTGCGCGTTCCCGCCTGGTTGACGCTGTGGCTTCTGGCTCCGGTGCTCGGCGAGCTGTTCAGCGGCTCCTCCCCACCGAAGGAGTTCTTCAAGCCCGGCGCCTTTCTGATGCTTGGGGTGCTCTACGGTGGTGGCGCCCTGCTGGCACGCGAGTATACCCTGCTGTGGCGAAAAGACTGGCGCAGTCTGCTGTTGCTGGGGATGGCTTATGCGATAGCCGAAGAGGGGCTGATGTGCAAGAGCTTCTTCAACCCGCACTGGCAGGACGTGGGGAAGCTGGGCGAGTACGGGCGATGGGCAGGGGTGAACTGGATATGGACGTATTACCTGACGCTGTACCACACGTTTTACAGCATCGGCGCTTCGGTTGTGCTGGCGGAGATACTCCATCATCGGCAACGCGAGCAGTTGTGGTTGAAGCCGTGGGCGCGTCGTCTGTTTCTGGTGCTGTTTCTGCTGGATATATGGGTAGGGTTTCGTTTCTTCCCCTACCATCCCTCTCTGCTCTCCATTGGGATTGCCGGAGGGCTGATTGCTCTGCTGACGTGGCTGGCAAAGAGTCTTCCCGCTCGTTCTGAGGGGGTCGCGGTGGGCGGGAGGGCTTCCGACGGGTGGAAGTTCGGTGTATGGGGCTTTCTGGTGGTGGTTCTGTTCTTCGTCTGGATGTTCATCGGTCCTCACACGCCTATTCCCGCCGGATGGTATCTGCTGTTGTCTGTCGGGGCAACCGTTCTGATTGGATGGCTGTTGTGGCGCATGAGCGGAGGGGGCAGGTTATGGACAGACAGGCATCGTGCCGCGTTATTGTTCGGTATCCTGCTGGGCTTTGCTTTGCTGGACGTGCATCTGGCGCTGAATCCGAAAGCGAGCAACGAGGATATGTCGGGGATGGGCGTTGTAGCGGTGGTGGCGGTTGCGCTGGGCGTGATAACGATGGTCGTTGCCCGACGGGCGAGCGAAGAGGCTCAAGCAAAATGCTCAACCCCTTGCCCATAACGCCAAAGGTTTGGTATACTGTAGTGGCGCGAACGCGCAGAGCGTTCGCGAACTTTTTGTGCTATCCATACCGGAAGGGGTTCAAATATGGCATCGGCACAGGAGATTATCGCCGAAATCACGAAAGACCAACTGCGTCACGACCTGCCCGAATTCGGACCGGGCGATACGGTGCGCGTGCACGCAAAGGTAATCGAGGGCAACAAAGAGCGCATTCAGGTGTTTGAGGGCGTGGTGATTGCCCGCAAGCATGGAGGCATCAGCGAGACCTTCACCGTGCGCAAAATCTCGCATGGCGTGGGCGTGGAGCGAACCTTCATGCTGCACTCCCCGCGTATCGATAAGATAGAAGTGGTACGCAGGGGCAAAGTACGCCGCGCCAAACTGTACTACCTGCGCAAGAAGATTGGAAAAGCCGCACGCATTAAGGAACTGCGCACGCCACGATGACCGGCGAATGGGTAGAGTGGATAGCGAACCTCAATGTTCGCTATGTGCTGCTGATTTCTCTGGCACTGACCCTGGTGCGAGTGGGGCTGGCTCCGTTACCCAGCCCCCGCGTGCGCTCGTTTAACGAGCTGCTTGAGTCCGCGGTACTCGCCTTCATTCTGGTCTTTCTGGTCATTCGCCCGTTCGTTGTTCAGGCATTCTACATCCCTTCGGGCTCCATGCGCCCGACCCTGCTGGAACAGGACCGCATTCTGGTAGACAAGTTCACCCTGCGTTTCCGTGAGCCAATCCCTGGTGATATTCTGGTGTTTAAGGCTCCCCCCGAAGCCGACCCACGCGAGATCGAGTTCATCAAACGGTGCGTGGGAGTGCCCGGCGACACCATCGAGATACAGGACGGCGTGCTCTACCGAAACGGCACGCCGGTGAACGAACCGTATATCGCGGAGCGACCGGAATATAACCTCAAAATCATCGACGGACACGTCTACGAGATCGACCGCTACGGCAACGTGAGGGAAAACAACCAGCTGATCCTCGACCCCCATCGTGAGGCGTATATTCGCGAAGCACCTTCCGATAAGATACCGCCCGGCAAGCTGCTGATGCTGGGCGATAATCGCAACGATAGCAACGATGGGCACAAGTGGGGTCTGCTGGACCGCAGCAGGGTGGTGGGCAAAGCATGGATCCTGTTCTGGCCGCCTCAGCGCATTCGCATCGTCAGATAACACCCCTTGTCGCCGGGGTGGACGAGGTGGGACGCGGCTGTCTGGCGGGTCCGGTGGTGGCAGCCTGCGTGGCGCTTCCAGATGTTTCTATCTCCAGCCTGCCCCCCTTTATCCGCGACTCGAAAAAGCTTTCTCCACTTCTGCGCGAGCAAGCCTGTCGGTGGATTTATCGTCACGCGCCGGTTGTTTCGGTGGGGCTGGCAACGGTGGAGGAGATCGAGCGGATGAATATCCTGCACGCTTCCCTGCTGGCGATGCGCCGGGCGGTTGAAAACGCTGGGATAGTGCCGCAGATGCTGCTGGTTGATGGAACATATCTTCCCGACGCACTGCCCTGTCCTGCCGAGGCGGTGGTGGACGGCGACGCGCGGGTTCCTGTCATCAGTGCTGCCTCTATCGTGGCAAAGGTGGTACGCGACCATCTGATGACACAACTGCACTGCCTGTATCCGCAGTACGGCTTTGCCCAGCACAAAGGCTATGCCACCCCTGCGCACCGGCAGGCGATTCTTCGGCTTGGTCTGTGCCCCCAACACCGTGTCAGCTTCTGCGCGAACCTGCTCGCTCTCCCATTGGGAGGTGAGGATGGATAGTCACGAAACCGCCCGCGCCGGCGAACGTATCGCGGCGCAGTACCTGAGCCAGAAAGGCTGTACCATACTCCGCCGCAACTGGCGATGCCCTCATGGCGAGGTGGACATTATCGCTCAGGAGGGCGACACGATACTGTTCGTAGAGGTGAAGGCGCGGCATCACATCGGATACGCCCTGCCTCGCGAGGCGGTGGACGAGCGCAAGCAAGCCCGTTTGCGCCAGTGTGCAGACCTGTACCTGAACCTATTCTGCCCCGAGGCTCCCTGCCGATTCGACGTGATTGAAGTATGGTGGCAGTCGGGCAGGGCACACGTGCGCTGGCTACGTGAAGCTTTTTAGGGCACGGATAGAAGGAATAACTGCAAATGACCGAATATACGTATAGCATAATAGAAACACTTTACTCTGCGTCGCCGTGAAGCAGAGGGATAGCGATGTCACCATCCGCTGTTAACTGGCGCATCATCTTGTGGAATCTCTTGCTCGCCGCGGTCTATCTGGTCACGGCAAAGATAGGGTTGCTTTTCGCCTACGCCCACGAAATGGCGACCCTTATCTGGATGCCTACAGGTATCTCGCTGGCGGCGGTGCTTCTTGGCGGCTTCAGGTTACTGCCCGGGGTGGCGCTGGGAGCGTTTCTCACCGTTGCGACAGCGGATGTGCCGCTGTGGGTGGCATTTGCCGTGTCTGTCGGTAACACGCTGGAGGCTTTCACCGGTGCCTTTTTCCTGACCCGGCTCGCCCGTTTCGATATCACCCTGTCGCGCATTCGAGACGTCTGGAACCTCATCCTGTGGGCGGGGCTTCTCAGCACCCTCTTCAGCGCAACTATCGGGGTGACGAGCCTTTGCGTTGCCGGTTCGACAAGCTGGACGGAGTTTCGGAGGGTGTGGCTTATCTGGTGGCTGGGCAACGTGATCAGCGACCTGCTGGTAGCCCCGCTGGCGCTGGTGTGGAGCCGTCCGCTCCGCTGGCGGGTAGACCGGGCAGTGGAGTTCGTTCTGATGATTGCGTTAACAGCAATCGTCACCTCCATCGCTTTTGGCGGCTGGCTTCCCTTCACCGAGGTAGAGTACTACCCGCTGACCTTTGCTGTGTTCCCCGTGTTCATCTGGTCATCCTTGCGCTTTGAGCGGTATGGCAGTACTGCGGCGGCTTTTGTCGCCGCGGTGTTCGCCACCTGGTGGACGGTGCAGGGCAGGGGACCTTTCGCCAGCGTCGGCTTACATGAGAGTATCGCGCTGTTGTGGGCGTTTATGATAGTCACCACGTTTCCTTCCCTGCTTCTTGCCGTCTCTGTGCACGAACGCCGCCGCGCCGAAGAGCGAATCCAGCACGCCTATGCGCAGTTACACCAGATAATCAACAACGCCCCGACGATAGCCATCCAGGGATATGACGCAGAAGGTCGGGTCGTCTTCTGGAACAAAGCCTCAGAGGAGCTGTACGGCTTCAAAGAAGAGGAGGTGCTGGGCAAACGGCTGGGAGAGTTCCTCCTCTCGGAGGAAGACGCCCGACGGTTCGAACAGATGGTGCAGCGCATCGCCACGACACTGCAGCCGGAACCTCTGCGCGAATGGGAGACCCAAACCGCCGAGGGCACACCACGCTACATCCTTTCCTCGCTGTTCCCCATCCGTCTGGAGCAAGGACAGGTGCAAGTAGTGTGCATGGACGTGGATGTGACCGAGAACAAGCGCCTGCAGGCTGAAATCCTGCGTGCCCAGCGGCTGGACAGCATCGGCAGGCTGGCGGGGGGAATTGCACATGACTTCAATAACCTGCTGACCGCCATCATGAGCTACGCCGAGATTGCGCTTGCCCGCCTGCCGGACGAGCATCCCGCCCGCCAGGATATTCAGCGACTGATGGACACCGTAAACCGCGCGGCGGAACTGGTGAAGCACCTGCTGGCGTTTGCCCGCCGACAAACACTGGCACCGCAAATCGTGAACCTGAACCGCCTGCTGGATGACCTGAACCCTATCCTGACCCGCCTGCTGGGAAAGCAGGTGCAACTGCAGGTGCTGACAGATCCTCATCTGAAAACGGTGCGCACAGACCCCGCGCAGTTAGAACAGGCTATCCTGAACCTGGCTATCAACGCCCGCGACGCCATGCCCAGCGGCGGAACGGTGACGATTCAAACCGCCAACGTGATGCTGGACGAGACCTACACCCAATCTCACCCCGACGTGTCGCCCGGAGAGTATGTAATGCTGGCGGTGAGCGACACAGGCACGGGCATCGAACAGGAACACATGGAACACATCTTCGAGCCGTTCTACACCACCAAAGGCGAGAGAGGCACCGGACTGGGGCTGGCGGTGGTGTACGGCGTGGTGAAGCAGAGCGGCGGACATATTGAGGTGGAGAGCCAGCCCGGCAAAGGAACCACTTTCCGCATCTATCTCCCCAGCGCCTCCGAAACCTCGCCCCAGTAGCCCTACAAAAGCTACCCCAAGTAGCCGAAGATTTTTAAGGATTACCACCCTGAATAATACGGAGGAGAGTTTGTATGAGCGCTGCGACCATAGCAGGCACTACCGAAAGGCAGGTTGTTGCCTTTCGTCTGGGCGAAGAAACATACGCCATCGACATCTCGTACATCCACGAAATCATCCGCATGCGCACCATCACTTTCGTGCCCCGTGCCCCCCACTACATGCGTGGCGTGATTAATCTGCGCGGGCGCATCGTGCCAGTGATGGACCTCAGCGCACGCCTGGGGCTGCCCTCTCATGAGGAGACCCCACAGTCGCGCATTATCGTGGTGGAAATCGGTGACGAGAGCATCGGGTTGATTGTGGACGCCGTTTCGGAAGTGTTGCGGCTGCCGGAAGACCAGATTGAGCCTCCGACCCAGATGACGGGTTCTGAAAGCGCAAACTATATCAGCGGGCTGGGCAAGGTCAACGACCGCCTGGTGCTGTTGCTGGACGTGGAAAAGGTCGTCGGGAATGCCAGCCAGTAGCAATCCCTGAGACCTCCTGTGTACATGCAATATCTTTACCGCGAGGTTGCGTGCCATGGACACCAGCGAGTATATCGCGCTCTTTCTGGAGGAGGCGGGAGAGCAGATTGACATTCTGGAGCAGGACATCCTGCAGCTAGAGCAGTCGCCTTCTCAGGAGATATTGAACGAGATTTTTCGGGCTGCACACACACTGAAAGGTTCGTCCCGTGCGATGGGCTTTACGGCGATGGGCGAGCTGACGCACGCCATGGAGGACGTGTTTGATGCCCTGCGCAAGGGCGAGATAAGCGTCAGCACCGAAATGGTCAACCGTCTGTTCGACGCGCTGGACACCCTCAAAGCCATGCGCGACCAGATTGCCGAAGGCGGCTCCTCCGACATCACCTGCGAGGAGCTGGTCAAAAGTCTGCGCGACGTTTTGAACGGATCAACCGCGGACGCACCATCATCCAGCGCCTCACCTGCAGAGCAGAAGCACGCCGACGCAGGCATCTCCCTGCAGGAACACGAGCGCGAGGCTGCGTACGCCGCCATCGACAACGGTCTGAATGTTTACCAGTTCACGGTGCGCCTGGCGGCAGATACGTTGATGAAATCGGTTCGTGCACTGATGGTTCTGCAGGCGATAGATGCCAACGGCGGGACTGTGCTGGCGTCCAACCCCGACGAGGAGGCTCTGGATAACGAACAGTTTGGGGACTCGTTCGTTCTGCTGGTCGCTACCGATAAACCGGTGGATAGTCTGCGCAATGTACTATTGCAAATCAGCGAGATTCGGGGCGTGGAAGTTCAGCCCTGGCAGGAGGAGAAGGTATCTTCCGCTCCACAACCATCCCCAGCAGCCGAGGCGACTAATCCCTCGCCCGAAGCGAAAATGGAAGAATCCTCCTCCGCGGAGGCGGACAGGGGTGGTAGCCGCACGCCCACAGTATCCCAGACGGTGCGCGTGGACGTACAGAGGCTGGACACCCTTTTGAACCTCGTGGGCGAGCTGGTGATAGACCGCACGCGCGTGGCTCAGCTGGGGCGCGAGTTCGAAACACGCTTCCAGCACGATGAGATGGTGGATAGCCTGCTGGAGACGGCGGCGCATATCGGGCGGATCACCGACGAGCTGCAGGAACACATCATGAAGGCGCGGATGTTGCCGATTGAACAGGTGTTCAACCGCTTCCCGCGCATGATTCGCGACCTCGCCCAGAAGTTCGGCAAAGAGGTCCGGCTGGTGATGGAGGGGCAGGATACGGAGCTGGACCGCTCGGTGATTGAGATTATCAGCGACCCGCTGATACACATGCTTCGCAACAGCGTGGACCACGGTATCGAACCGCCAGAGGAACGCGAGGCACTGGGCAAGCCCCGCCAGGGCACCATCCGCCTGAGCGCACGTCATGAAGAGAACTATATCCTCATCGAGATAGAGGACGATGGACGGGGGATGGACCCTGCACACCTGCGCGAGGTGGCGGTACGCAAAGGAGTGTTAACCCGCGACGCCGCCGACCGGTTAACCGACCGCGAGGCACTGGCGCTTATCTTCGCGCCCGGATTCAGCACCGCCAAACAGGTGACGGAAGTATCGGGGCGCGGCGTGGGCATGGACATTGTGCGCAGTAACATCCAGCGCGTGGGGGGCATTGTGGACGTGGACAGCACCCCCGGCAAAGGCACGCGGTTCTCTATCCGACTGCCTCTCACGCTGGCGATCATCCGGGCACTGCTGGTGCGAGTCTCGGCGGAGGTGTATGCCATTCCGCTGGGTTCGGTGCTGGAAACGCTGAAGATACATCCTGACAGCCTGCAGTCCGTGGGCAGACAACCAGCCATCGTACTGAGAGGACGTACCCTGCCGCTGATCAGCCTGAGGAAACACTTTTACGGCGAGTCTTCTGGTGTGTCTCCCTGCCAGGGCGACCAGCCTATGTTTGTGGTGGTAATTGGGCTGGGCGAACGGCAAATCGGTCTGGTGGTGGACCACCTGATTGGTGAACAGGAGATAGTTATCAAGTCGCTCAGCCGGCATCTGGGAGACATCAACGGCTTCTCGGGAGCCACCATTCTGGGCGATGGGCGAATCGCCCTGATCCTGGAGGTTGCCGACATCTTCAACAATATCTCGGCGCGTGCCGCTTAACGGGGAAAGGAGACCATGGCAGAGTTGTCCTACATATCTGCATCCAGAAAGCCTGTGAATACGGAGGGACTGGAGCAGGCTATCAGAGAGAGTCTGGACCGTCTGCCTCCGATGCCCGCGGTGATTACCCGTGTTATGGAGATGACCAACGACCCGAACTGCACCGCTCAGGAGCTGCAGAGGGTCATCGGTATGGACGAGGTGCTATCGTCCAAAGTGCTCCGCCTTGTGAACTCGGCGCGATATGGGTTCCCGAGGCGGATCACCACCCTATCCCATGCGATCATTCTTCTGGGTTTCGAGACCGTTCGCAATCTGGCGATAGGCGTCGCGGCGGTGCGACTGGTGCTTCGTCACGGGGTAGCCTGCCCGGTGAACCGACAGCGTTTCTGGGAGCATTCTCTGGAAACGGCGCTGGCTGCTTCAACCCTTGCCAGACATCTGCGCAAAGACCTCATCCTGCGCGAGGAGATGTTTTTGACCGGCTTACTGCACGACCTGGGGATTCTCTTCCTCAGCCAGAACTTCCCTGAAGAATATCGCGCGGTGGTGGAGCACTGCGGTTCGCTGGAGGAGGCTCCAGCCGTTGAGCAGGAGGTTTTCGGCATCACCCACTGTGAGGTGGGCGCCAGAATGGTGGAGTACTGGAACCTGCCTCCGGTTTTCGCGGAAGTAATGCTCCATCACCACGCGCCGGTCGCCGATTCGCCCTTCTTCCAGCAGGTGGGCGCGGTTTACCTGGGGGATAAGATTTCGCACAGCGTGGGCACTGATGACCCGCATGACCAGATGCCCGAGATTCCCGCCGAGCTTCAGCAGGTGTTCCGGCTGAACGCGGAAGCATGGAACTGGTGTCGTCGCGAAGTGGAGATGCAGATGGACTCCGCGTGCGACTTCCTGCACATCCTTCAGTCCCCGTAAGGGCAGAAGAGGCATTTGTGGAACTATTCTACCGGGGGCAACGCCTAACAAATGGTGGACAGCCCCTGCGCCACGGGTGCTGGCCGGGTTGCAGTCACGAGGGCTGTATGTTATAATCCTTTCGGTGCAGAGGAACCATCCGCAGAGAAGCAGGAGAGGTAAAGGTCGCATATGGACAACGTGTTTCAACTGCGCTCACAGATAGAAGCACTCCAGAAAAGCCTGGAAGAGAAGGACAGATATATTGCAAAGCTGGAGCGCGATTTACAGGAGCTGCAGCGCAATTATCGGGAGCTGGAGCAGAAATATCGCAGTACCGCCGAAACGGTAGAGACCCCCACCGCTATCACCGAGTTCGAGGAGACACTGAAGCGTCTGGTGCATCGCATTGCGATGATCCTGCAGGCGGAGAAATGTGTCTTCATGCTGTTCGACAGGGAAAGTGGGGAGCTCTACGCGGTGCGCCCAGCCTTTGGTTTGACCGACGAGGAGATCAGGAGCTTTCGCGTCCGCGCCACACAGGGCATTAGCGGTGAGGTCTTCCGCACCTCACAGCCCATCATCTTCCACGATGCCATCAATGACCCACGCACTCTTCAGGAGCATGTGGCGCTCTTGCGTATCCGTAACGGCGTCAGTGCACCCCTTATCGTGGAGAAACGCGATGAGGAGAACCGCGTGATCGACCGCATCACCATCGGCGTGGTGCATGTGTTCAACAAGCGTTACGGTGGCAATTTCATTGACGAGGACGTGCGCCTGCTGGAACGACTTGCCCGTAACGCGGCGGCGGTCATCATCAGCGCCCAGATGTACCGTGAGGTGGTGGAGGAGAAAGAGGAGCTGGTGCACACCATTGAGAGCCTGTACGCGGGGCTGGTGATGGTGAACAAGCACGAGCGAATCACCCAGATGAACGCCTCCGCCCGACGCATCTTCGGCGTCAAGAACGGTGACAACGTCATTGGCAGGCCTTATAAGGAGGTCATCCATATTGATAAGGTGCGCGAGCTGTTCGAGAGCGCGCTGACGGAAAAGAACGAAGGCGCCGCCGAGATCTCGGTGAAAGACCACGAGAGCGAAGCCGAACGCATTTTCCAGGTGCAGGCAGCCATCGTGCGCGGCGATGAGGAGAACGACCTGATCGGCGCGGTGGCTATCTTCAACGACATCACCGAAATCCGCAACGTGGAGCGCATGAAGACCGCGTTCGTCTCGACGGTGTCGCACGAACTGCGCACGCCCCTCACCTCCATCAAGGGGTTCGTGTCCACGCTGTTGCAGGATACCGAGGGGTTCTATGACCGCGAGACTCAGCGCGAGTTCCTGCAGATTATTGATACCGAGACCGACCGCCTGAAGCGGCTGATTGACGACCTGCTGAACGTCTCGCGCATTGAGTCGGGACGGGCACTGCAGTTGAACCCCAAGCCGATAGACCTGCCCGCCCTGGCAGAGCGAGTAGCCACCATTCAGCGGTCGTACACGCAGAAGCATCAGATTATCCTGGACTTCCCCGAGAACTTCCCCGTCATTGTGGCGGACGAGGATAAGGTTGACCAGATACTCACCAACCTGATCAACAACGCGATTAAGTACTCGCCGCGCGGTGGGGAAGTGCGCGTGAAGGGCGTGCCAGAAGGCGAATCGGTGCTTATCAGCGTCAGCGACCAGGGCATCGGTATCCCGAAAGAGCACCTGCCCAAGATTTTCGAGCGGTTCCACCGGGTGGATAACCGCGACACGCGAGAGGCAGGAGGCACAGGTATCGGTCTGTTCCTGGTGAAGCACCTGGTGGAACGGCATGGCGGAACTATCTGGGTGGAAAGCGAAGAGGGCAAAGGCTCCACCTTCTACTTCCGCCTACCGCTACAGCCTCCACCCGAAGTGCCCGAAGACGAGAAACCGAGCAAGTAACGTCCAGCCCCCTTCCTCCAAGGAAGGGGGCTTTTGATTTGTGTCATTATGAATAATGCCTTTATCATTCTGGTCGAAGTGAGAGGTAACAGCAATGATGTGGCGATGGCTTGCTCTGTTGTGGCTTGCTGGTTGTGCAGTGTCCGCCGTTCAGGCACAGACCCGGGTGGTGCAGAACGACGCACAGTGGCAGATAGAGAACACTTTCATCCGCGTCACCGTGATGCCCGATAAGGGGCAGTTTTCAGTGCTCGATAAGCGATGCGGCTACCTCTGGAAAAACCCGGAGGGAGTGCGTTTTGCGATGCGCGATGTGCAGGCGGTTGCGGAGGGGATACGCTTCCACACCGACCTGCCTCTGGAGGGCGGCAAAACGGGCGTTCTGGAGGTAACCCTGCGCGTGCCCCCAAAGGCTCCCGAACTGCACATCACCGCCCAGGCGCAGGGGAACGACTCGCCCTTCTCCGGGATGCTGTTCCTGGCACCGCTGGTGCTGGACACTCCACAGGGTGCGCTGGCTATTGCCGACTACTGCGACGGTCATCTGTATCCACTTGACCTTCAGCCTTTCCCGGCTCGCTGGCGGACGCTGGACAGGCTGGATATGCCCTGGGTGGGCGTTTGCGACCTGCAGAAGGGCTTCGGTTACGCGCTGATAGTAGATACCGCCGACGATGGCGTGCTGGAGTGCAGGCACTACCGGGTTGGAGAACGCGAGGTAGCAGCGCCGCAGGTTGGCTGGTGGCCCCAGAAGGGCAGGTTTGCCTATCCGCGCCGGATGGTGTATCACTTTGTGGCGCAGGGTGGATATGTGGCTCTCGCCAAAGCGTACCGAAACCACGCCCGGGCGCAGGGCTTGCTGGTGACCCTCCGCGAGAAGGCAAAGCGCGACCCCAAACTGCACCGCCTGTTCGGTGCGGCGGACGTGTGGGGCGTTTGGGGCGTGGATTACGCACAGTTTGTGCAGGAGGCGAAGTCGCTGGGTATCGACAAGCTCATTCTGCATGGAACCGCCTCGCCTGAAGCGATGAAACAGGCGGTGGAGGCAGGCTACATCACCAGCGAGTACGACAACTATACCGATGTCCTGCAGGTGGATAGCGAGGGAAAAGTTGACTCGACTCACGATTTGGTGCCAGCCAGTGTGGTGTTGATGGCGAACGGCGAGCGGATGACCGCCTGGCGCACCATGGAAGGCTTGCAGTATATGAAACGCTGTCCTGCGCTGTGGGTGCGCACCGCGAAAAGGGTCATCCCCGCCGCGCTGGCAGAGTATCCCTTCCTGGGGCGTTTCATCGACGTGACCACCGCCGAAGGTCTTTACGAGTGCTACGACCCCAACCACCCGCTCACCCGTACCGAAAAGCGGAAACAGGGTGAACAATTGCTCGCGTATGTGCGCTCGTTAGGGCTGATAGTCGGTGGGGAACATGGCATCTGGTGGGGCGTGCCCCATCAGGATTACATCGAAGGCATGATGAGCAGTTACCAGTTCTCCTGGCCCGCCGGGCATCTCATCCGACCCGAAAGCAAAGAGCAATCCTTCACCGACCCCTGGGGCAACAAACTGCCCCCGTGGAGCGAATACGAGAAGTGGGGAATCGGTCATGAACACCGCGTGCCGTTGTGGGAGCTGGTGTTCCATGACTGCGTGGTCTCCACCTGGTACTGGGGCGACGCCTCCGATTTTCTGTTAAAAGCCGACCCCGAAAACATGAACAGAAAAGTCCTGTTCAACATCCTCTACGGCACGATTCCTCTCATGTGGCTGGAACCACAGGGGGCGTGGCATCGCGACAGGCAGGCGTTCGTGCGCACCTATCGCCTGACCTCCAAACTGCATGAAGCCGTTGCCCAGCAGGAGATGCTGAGCCACGAGTTTCTGACCTCCGACCGCGCGGTACAGCGCACCCGCTTCGCCGACGGCACAATGGTGGTGGTCAACTTCGGGGAGAAGCCCTATTCCATGACGGTGGGCAAGAGCCAGGTCACCCTGCCGAAGTACGGCTTCTGGGTCAAGGGTCCACGCATCCAGCAGAGCCGTCTGCTGGTGAACGGCACACAGGTAACCACTGTCATTGCCGATGGCTTCTGGTTCCGCGAGACGCCCTCGGAATGGGTGTTCCTGCGCCGCATCAACAGCGAGACCATACGGGTGGAGGCATACGCGAAGAGCGGCACTGTTCGGATAGACCCACGCTGGGTCAGTGCAAAATGGGACAGGCGTAGCACCGTAAACTATGTGCTTCTTGTGCCAGAGCAACAACGCTTCGGTCAGGCTGGTTTGAAGTGGACAGAAGAACAGCTGCTGGAACTGAAGGTGGGGTATGAATGGAAGATGTGTTCCCACTATGAACTCCTATGCGGCAGGCAAGCCCGACGCCCTGATGTGCACGTGGCAATCGCGTTGGAAAACAAGCCGGTGAAGCAGGGACAGCCCCTAACGGTAACGTTGAAGTTAACCAATGTAGGCTATGCTCCCGCTCGTGACATCCGGATCAGCCTGTATGCGGATAGAACCCTTCCCCAGTACCGCCTCTGGCAGGGCAGGGTAGACGTTGTGGATGTCCGGAGTGAGAAAAAGGTCACGGTGAAAGTGGACACTTCCCGACTGGACGGCGAACGCGTTCTAATTGCCAACGCCAGCCTGCCCCGAAGCGCACAGGAGATTTCTACGCTCGACAACGCATGGTCAGTACATATCATGGTAGACCGCGACATCAAGCGTTGGGACTACCGGCGAGAACTGCAGGTAGAGATTGGTTCGGTGGAGCGCGAGGATGAGGTGGTGGTGGTCACGGTAGAAAATCCTCCGTTTGCGCCGGAGTCGGTAAGGATGTTCCATCTATCTGGTGAAGCCTCCGGCGCGCTGAAGGAACTGCCTGCCCAGTGTGACCGACTGGAAGACGGGCGGGTAGAGATTGCCTTTATCCTTCTGGGAAAACTGCCGGCAGGCTCCACCCAGCGGGTGGTACTCTATGCGATGCGTCGGGCAGGACGGGTTCTGCCGGCGAATACTTTATCGGGCGTGAACGCTCAGTCGCCATATATCTCGCGACAGACCTACTCCCTGAGCCTGCGTGACGGCGTGCCTCGTAACATCATCGCCCGAGACCCTGGTCCGCTAAAAAGCAGTGCTCTTAACCTCTCTCGATACGAGCCGTTCATCGCTAAACTGGTGTTCTCTTCGCAGCGAACGGGCTGGGTAGAAGAGCAGGGCGCTGCGGAGCCTCAGATACAGGTGCTGGCGCACGGACAGGTGCGTACGATTGTGGAGGTGAAACGGGAACTGGCGGGAGGGGTGACATATACCAAACGTTACACCTTCACCCCGCGCTACTTTGACGTGGAGATAGATACCAGCACAAACGAGGGCACTTACAGCCGCGCCTTCTACAGCCAGCCGGGCAATTACGAGGACAGTGGCGGGGTGAAAGCGCAGGTGGACGGCAAGGGCGATGCCGAGGGCGTGATGCGCACCACCGACGGACTGCGCTGGTATGCCGTGTATGCTGAGCACTGGGCGCACGCCTGCCTGGCACTTACCCCGGTGGATTCCATCGTCTACTGGGACAGCCAGGCGATGGGCGGCATCGGTTTCAATACCGCTCGCACCAGCGGGGTTCGCTTGCGCTATGTGATACTGCCCGGCGCGAAAGATGCCTCTTTTGCGGAGCAGTGGTATCGCCGCGCGATGGAGCCGGTACGGGTGCGCTGGAAAGGGGATTAGCGATTCAGAGCCTGTTCGATAACGGCGAAAAGTTGCTGGCGCCGGTAGGGTTTCTGAACGTGCCCCGCAAGGTTGGGAAGACCTGATGCCTGTTCTATCACCTCCGCACCGTAGCCGCTGCACAGCACGACGGGCAGGTCAGGATTCAGCGCGTGTACCTGCTGTGCCAGGCGGATGCCGTCCATCTCAGGCATGGTCAGGTCGGTAATCAGCAGATGGTAGTGCTCTCTGCGCTCGCGCAGTATCTGCAGGGCTTCCTCGCCGTTGGCAGCGACATCCACTTCGTATCCCTGAAGCCGAAGCATCTGCGCGACCGTCTCACGGATGTTTTGCTCATCGTCCACGAACAGAATTCGTCTGCTGCTGGCGTGGGGGATGCCCTGGGGTTGCTCGATTTCGGTGGAGGCAGGCTCTTCGCCTCGCGCCGCCGGTAAAAGGATACGAAAACAGGTTCCCTTACCCGGTGTGGACTGCACCTCGATACCTCCACCGTGCGCCTGCACGATACCGTATACGGTCGCCAGCCCCAGCCCGGTGCCCATCCCCACAGGCTTCGTAGTGAAGAATGGTTCAAAAATACGGGGCAGATGTTCAGGGGGGATGCCCGCGCCGGTATCTTCGACCTCCAGGCACACATATTCTCCCGCCGGCAGATGGATACCCGACATTACGCGCGGCGTTCTCAGCATAAGACTGCAGGTGCGCAGGATGATACTGCCGCCGGAGGGCATGGCGTCTCTGGCATTGGAACACAGATTCATGATCATCTGCTCTATCTGGGTAACGTCCATCTTTACCGCAGGCAGGTTGGGTTGCAGGTGTATTTCCAGACGGATGGTGGCAGGCAGGATATGGCTCAGTATCTGCTGGGATGCTGAAATCAGGCTGTTCAGGTTATGAAAGCGCATTTCACTGACACTGCGCCGCCCCAGAGTCAGCAAGGCGTCTACCACCTTCTTGCCCCGCTCGCACGCCTGCAGAATCTGGCGGACATGCTCTGTCACACGGCGGTCGCTGGCGTGGGTAACCAGCAGAAGCTCCGCATTGCCCATAATGACCGACAGCACGTTGTTGAAGTCGTGTGCTACTCCTGCCGCCAGAGTGCCGATGGTCTCCATCTTGCGAGCCTGCTCCAGCTGTTCCTGCATCCGCTGGCGCTCCTGTTCATTGCGTTTGCGCTCGGTGATGTCGCGGGCAACTGCCATGATGTATCGGCGGTCGCTCAGGTTCAGCAGAGCCGCATACACCTCCACCTCTATCAGGGAACCGTCGGCGCGGCGATAGGTGCGCTCGCCCAGCTGCCAGTAGCCATGCTGAAGCACCCTCTGGATGTTCTTGCGAATGTTCTCTTCGGTATCTCGCGGCAGGTCAAAGATAGTCATCTGAGTAATCTGCTCCGGGGAGTAGCCGAACATGCGTAAAAAGGCGCCGTTCACCTCGACAAACTTGCCAGCATCCGCATCAAAGAGAAAGATGCCGTCCTGGGCGCATTCGAACAGCGCACGGTAGCGCAGGTTGCTTTCTTCCTCTGCAGGCTTCATCGTGGAACACTTCCTTTCTCGTTCCGCACCTCTTCAAAATGGTGTGCTTTGTATTATAACCTTTTTTACTACATTCACCCAGCTTGTTCCTGCCCGCTCGTTGAGGAAGGGAACCTCTCCTGTTGAGGCGAACACGCCGTCAGGACTGCAGTTAGCAGGTTAAGCAACCGGAAAACTGCTCGCAAGAACGGGAGGTAGAGTAACACCACTGTCATTCCGAGCGGGGCGAAGGGTCTCGTGTGTCTGTCAGCCTGAGCGGAGCGAAGAATCTCAGTCTTTGAACTACGAGATGCTTCGCTGGTGCTCGGCATGACGGTAAAAGTGTTCAGTATGACAAGAACTGTGTTCAGCTAACGGCAGAGTGGCATTACTCCCACTCGGTGTGGAACGTGCCCGGTTTATCAATCCGCTCGTAGGTGTGTGCACCGAAGAAGTCGCGCTGTGCCTGAATCAGGTTGGCAGGCAGGTTCGCCCGGCTCATGCTCAGCAGATAATCTACCGCGCTGGAGTGCACCGGCACAGGAACGCCGCAGGTGTGCGCTGTCTCTATCACGCGCAGGGCAAACGGTATCTGCTCCAGCACAAACGCCTGCGCCTTCGGGCTGAGCAGAAGGTGCGGGTTCTCCCGGTCTTCCTGCACAATCTCGCGCAGGAAGTTCAGCATCCGTGCGCGGATGATGCATCCGCCTTTCCAGATGCGCAGAACCTCCGACAGGTTCAAGCCGAAGTCGTAGGTGCGCGATGCCTCCGATAACAGCCACAGCCCCTGCGAGAAGCTCAGGAACATGCTCAGCAACAGCGAATGCTCCACCGCCTCAATAAGGTCGCGAGGTTCCAGCGGGCACGAGTGACACAGCGAGTCCGCCATAGCGCCGGCAATCTGCACGCGGTCGTCCTTAAAGTGCGATAAGGTGCGGGCGAAAACCGCCGTTGCCAGCGACGGCGCGGGCACACCCAGGTCTAATGCAGACTGTGCCGTCCACTTGCCCGTACCCTTTTGCTCCGCTCTGTCCAGAATCATCTCCACCAGCGGATTGCCGGTCTCCTCGTCCACTTTGCGCAGGGCTTTGAAGGAAATCTCCATCAGGAACGAGTTCAGTGCGCCCCCGTTCCACCTCTCGAACAGGTCGGCGATTTGCATGGTGGACAGCCTTGCCGCCGAGCGCAGGACATCGTATGCTTCCGCAATCGCCTGCATGATGGCGTATTCGATGCCGTTATGCACCATCTTGACGAAGTGCCCTGCACCTCCGCGCCCCAGGTAGGTGCAACATGCGCCGTCTTCGGTCTGCGCGGCGATGCGAGTCAGCACCTCTTCCACCAGGGCATACGCTTCGGGGGTGCCGCCGGGCATAATAGAGGGTCCCTCCAGTGCGCCTCTCTCGCCGCCGCTGACGCCCGTGCCGAGAAACAGCAACCCTCGGGTGGCTAAGGTCTCGAGGCGTCGCTCGGTGTCGGCGTAGTGCGAGTTGCCCATGTCGATAATCAGGTCGCCGCGTTCCAGCAGGGGCGTCAGGCTCTCTATCATGGCGTCCACCGCCGAGCCAGCCTGCACCATCAGGATGATTTTGCGCGGTCGCTGAAGGCTTTGCACAAAGGTCTGCAGGTCATAAGCGGGGGTGACGGGTTCGTTCGTCACTCGCTCCCTGATGAACGCCTCGGTGCGGGAGGCGGTGCGGTTGTACACGCTGACGGAGTAGCCCTTTCGCGCGATGTTCAGCGCGAGGTTCTGCCCCATCACGCCCAGACCAATCAGCCCGATGAAGTTTCCGTTTGCCATTATGCATTGAACCTCCACCTGTGGATTAGCCAGCAGGCGCGAGAATCCCTTGTATCAACGCAGTTTGCGCACCGTCACCTGCCGGATGCGCAGCTCCTGTGATGAACCCAGCCGAAAATCTGCGCCGTTGGCTCGCCCCACGAAGCGTGCATCGTTGATGGTCACACTGAAGGTGCGCCACCGTCCGGTGTTGCCCAGCGTGAACGCCTTCGCCTGCTTGAACGCGCCCTCATGCACACTGCCGGCAGGGTCGGTAGAGTCGTACTCAATGGTGAATTCGCCCTCGCCGTCCCAGACTTCCACTTCAATCTGCACGGGCACGCCGTCGTCAAAGTAGAATCTGTCATCCACGTCGAAATAGGCGAAGCGCATGTTATGGTGGCGATTGGGCAGGGTTCGCCATGCGCTCACGCCGTTGACCTCGGTGGGTTCCATCAGCCCATCTCCGTTGGGGTCTATGTGAGGGCGGATGCCGCGCGAAACGAGCTGTCTCTCCATCTGCACCGAGGCCTCGCGGGCAGTGGCGTATGCCCCCTGGGGGCGCAGCTGCGCTTTGCGTTTGAACATCTGTGCGTATCGGGCGTTCAGCTTCACGTACTGGTCGCCGTACTCGCGGGACGGGCAGATGTCTGTGCCCTCGTGCAGTTCGTTCCAGGTTTCAATCATCACAATGAACGGGCGACGGGCGGGGTTCATACGCAGGATTTGCTCCCAGCTGCGTTCGAAGAACCTGCCGCCTTCGCGGTCGCGCACTAATGGCGTCCTTCCGGGCACCGCCGAGTGGTCATAACCTGGTCCGATGGCGGCTACCTCCAGAATTCTGGGAGCCAGTGCACCGCCCCAGGCGTAAACGCTATCGGTCTTGACCTTGCTCCACGAGGCTTCCCGCACGATGTACGGGCGGCAGCCGAAGTCTTTCTGGAACTGCTGATACACGAAGTCAATCGCCTGCTGGTTGTAGTCCTTTGCGAACGCCGCGGCGTACAGGAAAATCAGCGGTCGGTGGTCTATCATCGCCCACAGCCTGGGCGGCACCATCGAAAAGAAGTCGCGAATGGAGACGTAGAACCACTCCTGCCCCTCGCGCGTGGTGAGGTCGGCATGATAGCTGTTAGCGTTCCACTGCAGGGTGGAGGTGTCGTAGAACATGCCGATTTTGGGCGGTCGACGTCTGGCGGCAAGCATCGCTTCCTGTGCCTTAACCAGTGCCTCCAGCCCCTCGAAGCTCCAGTATAGCCCCTTGCCCGGCTGTCGGTCGGCAGGGTTGCCCCAGTACACAGGCAGGATGAAGTCGATGCCGGCACGCAGGATGTCGTCCATCTCACGCCGATGCCAATCGGGTGAGCGGTAGCTGTAGCCCTTGGGGTTGGCGGGATGGTCGGTCAGGGCGTCCGTGCCGTCGTGGTCGATGAAGTGCTCCCCGGTGTTCACATCGTACCAGTAGAAGTAATAGGTTCCCACGATAGGCTGACCGGTTCGGTAAGTGGGCAGGGCGCGTATCTGTTCGGGTTTATGTCCAATGTGCCTGCCCATCGGGGGGAGATTCAGGAACGATTCGGGCATGGTGCATACCTCCTCCTGCGTTTATCTTTTCGCAATCCCGTTCGCCGTGTGTGGGCAAATACCTGCTGTTCCTCAGTCCATACTGCAGGAGCTCAGGTAGCCGCACGCCGGACACACCTGTTTACAACCGTGAAGCGGTTTGAGGGTGGCGCCGCACACGGGGCAGGCGAGAGGTGACCCCGGCGCAGGAACCGACGAAGGGGAGGGGAGAGGTTCCGATGGGCGGGGCTGTAGTTCAGGAGTAGGCTGTGCTAACGGCTGGGCAAACAGCGGATAGATGCGCACGCGGTACCCTTCTACAACGGCGAGGCTGGTCATCAGTTTTGTTTCGGGAACGCGCTCCAGCAGGGCTTGCAGGATTTGTATTTGTGAACGGGGACGGGGGTCACCTGCCAGCAGGAGAATAGCCCCCGGTCGCCATCTGCTATGACGGGAAATGAAGCGGAGGAAGGCAGGCACTGCGCTGACCAGCACTCTTCCTTCGCGCCAGGCGGTCTGTACCAGCGTTTCGTCGGGTGCGCCCTGCAGGGTGGGGTCGCCGCGCACCTCCCGCACATCGTGTCCCATCCTGCACAGCCACGCGGCGACCTGTGCGCTAATCTGGCTGTCCAGCAGGATTTTCATCTTCGTGCTCCAGTCTTTGCGCCGCGGCGAGCAATGCCAGCCTCAGGTCCTCTTCGCTCAGCTGGGGATAGGCGCGCAGAATCTCGCGGTGGCTCATGCCTTCGGCGAAACAGCGCAGGATGAACGACACGGGCATGCGCTCTTCAGGGATGCTGAGAACACCCCCACAGATGCCGGGTTCCTGACGCACGCGCTTTTCGGCGTAAAGGCTCATCCTGCCTCTCCTGATTCGTGTGTCATTCCACCTTTATTTTACCCAACAATGAAAAAGATGACCCTCTTCCCTGCCGTACAATGTAACAGAGGGTTGCGACGTATCGTAATGAGAGGTATCTATTCCACAATCACAGCGGTGCCGCTTACGCTGACCATCAGCATGGAGCCGCCCTGCCCTACCACCTCATAGTCCAGGTCCACGCCGACTACGGCGTTCGCACCCAGCGCAGATGCCTTCTGAATCATCTCGCTGATGGCGATATCGCGTGCTTTCTGTAGTTCCTCCTCATAGGCGGCTGAGCGACCTCCTACGATGTCGCGGATGCCGGCAAAGATGTCCTTAAAGATGTTCGCGCCCACCACCGCCTCGCCAACTACCACTCCCAGATACTGCCGAATGGTTTTGCCCTCGATGGAGGGTGTTGTGGTGACAATCATTGCACTGTCCTCCTTGCGTTAGCGTTTGGTCGCGATAAAAGCAAAAGCGATAATACCCACCACAATCAACGCGGTCACTGCTATCGCCCGCTTCTCCTCGCGCGAAAAACGGAAGTATTTGCGGTTGACAATCAACAGCACCACCGCCATCGGCACCAGACCGGGCAGCATGTCCACGGCGTCCATAAAGCGCGGCGTCAACGAGCCCACCAGGTTCTGGAAGAACATGTATCCCGCCAGGGCGATCACCATCCAGATATAGGTAGCTCGCGCCGCCATGCCGAATCGCCACACGCAGGCGAAGTAGAACGCCAGAAACACAAAGTCCGCCGGACCGATGATGCCGATGGGGCGCAGTCCTGTCGGGGTCGGTTTGGCGCCGACCTGCGGTACGTGTACCGCTACGGTGCTTAACGCCTGCGGCGCTGCCTGCATCACATGCGGTATCCACAGGCTCACCACCGCGAAGTCCACCAGCGCAGCAAACAGGGCGGCGGGCGCAAGGATGTTCGGCTCGCGGATGATATGCGATACCGCCAGCCCCAGCATACTGGCGGCAAGCACCATCAGCGTATCGCTAACGCCCAGCACAATCTCCAGTGCAACCGGGCTCTGACGCAGTACAGGCAGGAACGCCGGCGACACGCGCACCGCCACAAACCCTATCAGCAAGAAAAGCATCCACCCCAGCGCCGCCGCCGGACGCAGAGGAAGCCCCGCCGCACGCATCACCACCCACGTCGCCAGCGCCATGAACACCAGCGTGGAGAGCGCCACCTGCACGAAACCATCGCCCAGAAAGGTGACCAGCGGCGCCCCCACGCGATACAGCAGATAAACCCCAACCGCCAGCCCGAACGGGCGCAGACGGTCGCTCAGTCTCTCTTCCATGCGTTAGCCCGGAACCACCTTGGTGATGCGCTCGATTTCGGGGTCGGTGAAGATGTCCGCCTCGTCCCGGCTGGTGGACGAGAACTCGCTGACCACCGCCCCCTCGTCGCCCGCCTGGAACCAGTGTTTGGTGTTGGACGGGATGGTGTACTGGTCGCCCGGGCGCAGGACGATTTCGTGCCACACAGTGTAGTGCTTCTCTCGCCCTGCGGGCGGCTTCGCCTTCGGGTTCGGCGTGGGGTCGCCCTCTACGTAAAGGTATACCTCGCCCCAACGGCAGCGGAAAGTCTCCATCTTGCCGGGGTCGCCGTTCACCGGCGGATGGCGATGCTCAGGGCAGGTCTGGCGCGGGAACAGCACCAGCTCCTTCGCGCAGTACCGGTCGGTGTTCACGTATACCACGAGCTCCAGCCCGGTGTTTTCCAGGTCGCCCAGCCCAAAATCGGCTACTTCAATGTTCTTCTGCTCCTCGGGCGAGAGTACGATGTTGGCCTTGCGCAGATACTCCATCGCCCGCTGTTGCGCCTGACGCAGCTGGCTTTCGGTAATCATCGGTGCACCTCCCTGTAAGCCTTTTTTCACCAGATATATACGCTAGATGCTTCGCCTCTGTATCACCGAACTCCTTCGCACCCGGTGCGGTTGCACAATCAGCGCAAAGTCGGTAAAATGTTAGCGAAACCTGCGGAACAGGCGGTATGGAGGCGTGGAGCGATTCGCATTTATCTTACATCCGTTGCGCCAGAGCGATTTTACCCGAAAATACCCCATTTTGAAAGCACTTCCCTTCCGGTGGGTGGAAGAAGCGTTCAAGCATGTGCCACCGCGAGTGCTCTCCCATATCACCGGTATTGTGTCGCGCACAGGGGCGCAGGCGGAAGGCTGGTTCATCGCCGTGCCGATGACGCCGCGCGTTCTGATGGAGACGCCCTTCGAGAAGGTTCTGCCCAAAATCGTGCAGGCAGGACGCAAGGCAGAGGAGCTGGGCGCACAAATCATCGGGCTGGGAGCGTTCCTGAAGGTAGTGGGCGACCGCGGCGTCAGTGTGGCTCGCGCCCTGAATACGCCCGTCACCACCGGCAACTCGTACACGGCAGGCAGTGCCCTGCAGGGAGCGTTGCTGGCGGCGGCGCGAATGGGCATTCGTGCTGAGGAGGCGAAAGCAACGGTCATCGGGGCAACAGGGGCAATCGGCAGTGTATGCGCGCGCATCCTGGCGAAGTACGTCGCGCAGATAACGCTGGTGGCGAGGAACCGTGAGCGATTGGAAGCCCTGCAGGCGGAGATTGCCCGCACCGCCCCTGCCGAAGTGTATGTCTCTACCGACTCGCACAGCGCGGTGCGCGACGCCGACATCGTGATTGCAGTCAGCTCGGCGACGGATGTGCTGGTGGAGCCGGAAGACCTGCGCCCGGGCGCAGTGGTGTGTGACGTGGCGCGTCCGCGTAACGTCTCCGCCGCCGTTTACGAGAAACGCAACGACGTGCTGGTCATTGACGGCGGGGTCATTCGCGTGCCGGGCGAGGCGGTGGATTTCGGCTTCAACTTCGGCTTCCCGCCCAAACACGCCGAGGCGTGCATCGCCGAGACCATCATCCTTGCGCTGGAGCGACGCTACGAATGCTTCACTCTAGGGGCGGACATCAGCGTGGAACAGGTGGAAGAGATTACCCGCCTGGCGCACAAGCACGGCTTTGAGGTAGCGGGCTTTCGCCGCTTCGAACGCGCCATCCCCGACGAAGAGGTAGAGCAGATTCGGCGCAATGCGGGACGCGCCGCCGCCGTCGAACCGCCGAAGGTGTTCGCGCTTTAGCGCCACCAGTGCCGGCTGAGGTAATCGTAATAGAACAGGGCGTTGTCGACGGGCACGTTGCTGGGAATATGATTGCCCACTGCAAACATGAAGCCCGGACAATCTTTCGCAAGGCGCAGGGTCTCGTCAATCTCCCACTGTATCTGTTCGCGCGTGCCGAAGGTGAGGGTGCGGGCGTCCACCTTGCTTCCCACAATCACGTGTGTTTTGCCGTATCGCTCCACCACGTAGTCCAGTGAGGTGGTGGGTTCAAAGATAAATCCATCTGCACCCGCCTGCGCAATGTCGTCCACGAACTCCGTCCACGTGCCGTCCGAGCAGTAGAGCACCACCTTGCCCGCTTCATGCAGAACCTGCCACAATCGGGCGTAGCGCGGGAAGATGGCACTGCGATAGAAATCGGGATGCATGAACGGTCCCTGCGACCACACCATATCGTCGTGGCAGATGAACACCTCAATGGAGGTCTTCGCCCACGCCTGATAGTGATGCAGAGACAGCCGATAGAAGCTCTCCAGCACGCGGTCGAACCGCTGGCGGTCGGCAGCGGCTTCCAACAGCATATCCCATCCGAACGCCTCTATCGCCCCTGATACGATGGTCTTGTAATAACCGCCGGTGTATATCTGGTTGGGGTTTTCTGCCTGCCCGCGGCGGTAACACTCTTCATAGTATTGCACCAGCTCGTCCATATCGGGCAGACCGTACTCTTCCACGGCGTCAAAGTTCAGCACCTCTTCCACGTCGCGGAAGGGACAGTACACGCTGTCACGTCGGTCAACCCCGCCCTCCAGAAACTCGGCGTGTCCCATATCAGTCACCCTGCCCCTCTGCGCCCAGCTAACGGGTCCATCGTTGGTTACCCAGAGGAGGTCAATCTGCCAGGCATCATGAAACGCCCGCCAGGCGTCGGGGTCCTTCGCGGGGTCTTTGCCGGTGACTGCCCGAACCAGCGCATAGTTACTGCAGTATTCGGTATGTGCCAGTCGCTCAGGCGATTGCCTGCGGATTGCCTGCATGCCGATGGTGTAGCTCATGTGCCTCTCCCCTTCAGGTCTGACACTACTTTAGCACGACGCCTGCCTGCAGTGCAAGCGGGAATACAGCCGTGTACCTCCTGGATGGCGAGGTTCCTGCCGAGCCGTGTTTGAAAGCAACCTAACCCCCGTCCCCTTCCCTGCGAGGGAAGGGGAG
>FMJZ01006035.1_pt1 | contig 49479 bp, 31 predicted proteins | sample 1987881 | NCBI WGS metagenome assembly FMJZ01 (sample SAMEA4378227, study PRJEB15110) | soil metagenome | biome: soil; feature: Field; material: Soil | place: India | collected 2015-03-11 | depth 0 m
AAAAAATAGAAAAGCCCCAATCTAAAGCGACGGGGCTTTCAAAATATTTATAAAACACAAGTAAATTATTTCCTGACACCAGATTCTTTCTCTTCACCTTGTTGATTTTGTTCTTCCATTGCTTTTTTCTTTAGTCTCCAATATTTCCTTTCTGCTTTAATCTCATCAGTTGTTTTAGGACCTGGAGCAGGTATTACTAATTGTTGTCCTGGGTATATTAAGTCTGGATTTCTTATAATATTTGTATTAGCTTGCCAAATCCTTGACCACATAAAGGGATCACCGAATATTTCTACCTTGCCAGAAATATTCCATAAACAGTCTCGATTTTCAGCCCAAGTACCAACGGTGTAAGTTTTAACTCTCCTTTCCCTATAAAGTCCTCTAATATCGGAAGCCAAAGAAATAATCTTGTCATAAAATTCTGGTAGAATTGCAAGTTTAATCATTCTAAGCTTATTCAAGGAAGCTTCCAATTGTTCAACTTCTTTTCTTCGGTCGGCAAGCTCATCATTTGATAATCTTTGCATTTCTCGTACTTTTCCTTCGATTTGCCCAAGCTTTTGTTTGAAATTCTCTACATCTTCCTTAGTAAATGGTTTACCAGTTTCTGGGTTAATTCCAAGTAGCCCAAGATAACCATCTAAGCAATCGTTAAGTTTCTTGTTGGTTTGGTCTAAATCTGCTTTGAGCTTTTCAATATCGTTGTCGATGGCTTGAAGTTTTGATTGCAAATCAGTAACAATGTTTTGGAATTCTGCAATCCTTTGCTTAGCTTCATCTTTGGTAAGCTGTTCATCGGGCTTTTGGGAAAAACTATTATAAGTTGCAAAGCAAACAATTAACAAAATTCCTAATAATTTTAACAAGTCTTTCATATTGTTCCCTCCTTTAATTATAATCATTTCTTACGAATTTTTTTGGTTGGGGCTTGTGTTGGTTCTTGTGTAGGCTCTACATACTTCCAATCTGGCCACACATCGGGCCATTTTGCGAGCTTGTCTTTTACGAATTGAGTTTTTTCCTCACAATCTTTCAATTCTGCCTTTCGAGAGTTCAATTCGCGTTCCAGTCTCGACTTTTCATCTCTTTTCTTATTAATAGATTCATTCAATTGACTTTGCTGCTTGCGCAATTCACGGAGCTGCATTAATTGCTCTTGCGTAATCTTATTAGAACAACTTGAAAAAACTAAACCAAATACGACAGCGAAAACTAAAAAAAACAATAAACTAAAACGTTTGTACATAAAACCTCCATAAATAAATTAAGGATTACTTTCAAAATTAATAAAAAAAAAGAATAAACAACCAAATTTAATTAAAATCCAATTTAAAAATTATAAATGAATATTTGGTAAAATTATTGTGTACCTCCAAGACATATATACCATTTCTGAAATTTGCGAGATTTAATTTAATTGGTGAAGTGTCAAAACTCCCAAAGAAAAACTCCCTACCTAGAAGGTCAACAATTTTAACCTGTAAACCAATTTGGGGGGAAAATTCAATTTTAAGCTCATCATAAAATGGGTTGGGGAAAATTTTAATCCCAGTTTCGAAGTCTCCAAGAACTAAAGAAGTAGCAGTTGTTTTGAAGCTCCAAGTTTCGGACCAAGGTCCCTTCCCAACATTATTTCTACCACACACACGCCAATAATACTTTTTTTCTGGTTGTAATGAATTAATGTGCTTATACAATGTTGCCTGCAAATTCCTCTCTATTAGGATGTTATTAAAATCCTCATCTTCACTCAATTGAAATACATATTCCTCTACATTTTCAATTTGCTTCCACCTAAACGTTGGTTTTAATGAAATATCTATGGAATTATTTTCGGGTGACGATAGAGTGATAAACTCTGGTAATGAGTTGGTTTGAAATTGAAAATAATCGGACCAATCACCCATTCCATCAATATTTTTTGCCTTTATTCTCCAAAAATATTTTGTATTCGGCTTTAGAATACCATCGTCCACAACATACATCGAATCTAGTAAATTAAATTTTTCTAAAACCATCTCTTTGAAATCCATATCTTTGGAAATTTGTAAATCGAAAGAATAGTCGACACTCAAATTAAACGAAAACCGAGGTTTACCCCAAACAAGTTTAGGAGTTAAATTAAGTTTATTTGATTTATCTGATGGAGAAATCAACCCAACTTTTGAAGGAATTGGATTCCCAGCAAAGAAGCTAAAAACACCACTCCAAAATGATGTATCCTTTAAAGATATTGCGCGAACTTTCCAAAAATATTGCTTGGACTTTTCAAAGCCACCCAATTGTGCACTAAGATCGCTAGTTATTACCTTCTTTGGATTTTGGAAATTTTGATTTTCATCAACTAAAAGTTCATATTTTTCTGCGCCTCCAACTTTACTCCAAGAAAACTTAACGGTTTCTTGCGTGTTCAGCTGAAAATTAGATGGCAAAAGGCACTGTGGGGTACCCAATTTCAATGCTACCAAATCTTTATTATACTTTATCAAATAATACCTATTTGGTTGGATATTTACATAAGTTTTAATAAAACCATTAGAATACACAACTTTCAAGCTGTCTATAATTTGATAATTTCCAATACCAAAATGGATAGAATTTGAATTCTGAGAACACCGATTGCCAGAAATGCTACCCATTAAATCTCGATAAAACTTTTCCCCTCCAGAATACAAAATCAATTTAGTACCATAAGCATCCATATTTACATTATCGCTGGGACTTCCTTGAAGACGAAAACCAACCCAACTACCTTTTCGTTCTAAGTCGTTTCGAAACAAACGAACTCCTTCGTGCGAACTTGCAACTAACAAATCTAAATCCCCATCATTGTCAAAATCTATTCTTAAGGCATTCCAAGGGCCATGTACAATACACCCAACTTCCCAAGTTCTATCTAATAATTTAAAATTAGGAGGTCCAGAATTGAAATAAATTCTTCCGGGTCTTTTTGGCTCTCCACCATCACCTTCAGCACGATAAGAAATTTGCCCATGCCATAAATCAAGATAGCCATCAAGGTTAAAATCAGCCCAAGTTATTCCTGCGTTCATTTCGAAAAACTTAAGTCCCATCTTACTTTGCATTTCTTGGAAAACGTAATTCGGGGGTCCGCTGTTCCTAAAAATCAACGAAGGATTTGAGTACATTCCTCTCCAATCCGGGTGCCCTAAATTTCCCACAGCTAAATCTGGGTAAGCATCATTATTAAAATCCCCCCATTCGCAACCCATACCGTGACCATAATAGCCTGAACCAGAAGTTGGAACTCCTTGAACACCAGTCACATCGCCAACATTTGTAAATGTGGCATTTCCATTATTTTTATAAAGCAAATCCCTTGCTAACCTATAATTTGCAACAAAAATATCCACTAACCCATCATTATTATAATCGCAAGCATTGGCACCATAGCAATCGTAGTAGCCCAAAGTGCTAAAATTCGAGTTATAAAGTTCAAAATTTAGCAAACCACTTTGCTTAGTAATGTTCTTTAATTTTCCATCTTGTTCTTGAATCCACAGCTGGTCGGGAAAATATCTTTCAACATAATTTCCGGAAACATTTAGTGCTACCCTATTATTAGCAAAAAATAAATCTAAACGACCATCATTGTTGAAGTCAAACCAAAGCGGGGTAATGCAACTATATGGATTTGGAATTGAATCCTGGGTCCATGGATTTGCTATTTTAAAGTCTTCTGCAGGACTTGGATAAGGTAATTTAAAAATTTGCCTTGGCTCTAAAACTGTAAACGTTCCATTGCTATTGTTTTTATAAATTCTATCTTGGGAGTATACCATCTTTGTATTTTCGTCGTAGTTTCCATTCCTAAGGGCATAGCAATCGATGAGACCGTCATTGTTAAAATCCCCCCAAGAGGTCATGGAAGCGTTTATTTTAACTTGGGAGGAGACATTTATAAATCCTGCTTCACCTGAATTTCTGAAAAAGTAGCTGCCAATTGCAATATCATCAAGAAAGTCGTGGTTCCAATCAACAACGCTAGCATCGCTACTTTTAATAAAATTTCCATTTGAATCTACTAAACCATAATCCCTTGTAACATCGACAAATGTTGGGAATGGTGGTTTCGAGGAAGTATTATCTTTTGGGTAAAGATATTCAACCACAACCCTAACGAGGAAATCTGAATTTGATGCATAATAATTCCCAGGACCTCCTAATGAATTGTTTTCAAAAGGATTCATCAAGAAGGAGGAATAAGGAGGCGAAATACCATCATTGTCGATAGCAAACCAAGGCCCCTTTTGATTCAGCCTGTGTTGAATCACAATTCTATCCATCCCTCCTATCAAAACATTTTCCACATCAAATTCATACCATCCAGGTTTTCCTTGATAATTAAAAATAATGGGTTTCGTTAATTGATTATAATGAATCACCCAAAGAGTAGGAGGCAAATAACCCTCGGACGGATCTCCAGCAATGTAAATTGTATCGGTGTTTGGAGTGTCTCCAATGTAATAAATTTGCAACTTTTTCAGTATGCAAGGTCCATCGGGTTTTAAAATTTTGCTTTCTTCCCAGAAATACCTTTCAGTGTAACCACTAAAGCGAGGTTCACCATTATCATTTTTAACAACCACATCTATTGGGAAACAAAAATGAGGTACAGTTATCATCAAAAAAATCAAGAATACAAACTTCTTCATATCATCCATTAGTTTATGAAAAAAACTATTTAAACAAATTGTTCAAATATTCCTACTTTTCTTGCACAAATTAATTGTCCAATATACGACCCAATTTTATCTGCTGCGTTCCCATTTCGAATTCCAATTTCAAGAAAATTACTGCTACCGATGTAAGCAAGAAAATCCCCTACCCCAACATCTGAATAGGTCATACTAATATTTTTTACGGTAGTATGCCCTATCTCGAATTTCCATTTCAAATCCTGCTTCAAAATATTATGCATATTTATTCCAAGCGAACGGGCACTCAAGGACGTAATAATATTTCCAAACCTATCAATATGAACTACTTCCCCAATTAGATTCCCAAAACTATCGAAATAGCACTTTAAAGAAGGAATTTTAACAATTCTGGTATCTTTTTTCTCTTCTCCAAATTCAGATAATTCAACACCCATAGCAATATAAGCAGCAAGAGGAGCGAAGATGTCTCGACCATGAAAAGTCCTGCTTGGGTTTTCGAGTTGGTATTTTTCGTTTGTAAAATTGAAAATTCTGTAATTCTTTTGGTTTTGAATAACATAAGTTAAAATTCCATTGTCGGGCGCAACAAAGTAATATCTACCAACTTTTGCGCACAAGGCATCGCGATTTGAGCCAACTCCGGGGTCCACAACTATCAAAAAAATAGTATTTTCGGGAAAATAATTAATTGTAGTCATCAGAACGAAAGCACCCTGCTTAATGTTCCCTGGTGAAATGGAATGAGTAACATCAATTATTTCAACGTTGGGATTTATTGTAAGAATTGTACCTTTCATTATTCCAACATAATTGTCGTCCAATCCAAAATCGGTCAACATTGCAATTACTCTTCTCATAACAAAACAAAATTTTAAATAAAACTCAAAATCAAATTTAAATTTAATATTTTTAATGAATTCATCATATAATATTTTTTCTTAAATTATTTTTGTTTTTTTATTATTGTGAAATGTATTGGAAAATTAAAAAATTATCCATCTTGTTATTTTTTGTTTTGTTTTTCAACCAATATTTGTACTGTGAATATTTTTATCAAAGGATGCAAATTGCCCCTTTGAATCGTTTAACAATTTACTTTAGCGACATTCCCAAAGTATATAATTCTTACTTAAATTCCGAAAAGACAATTATTTCTTTAGTAATAGAAAATGTGAATTCCAAGCTTATAATGGATAGTGTAATTTCGGACGGAATAATCAAAAAAGTGGAGCTTAAAAAATACTCAAACCATATTGAAATCAACATTTACTTGAAATCTCCCAGAGGATACACAGTTTCTCCACTTGAGTTTTCACGTGCTTTAATGGTTGAAGTTTTTGATTGGAATTCACTTACCCAAAATGAGGACAACTATCGAATGGGGCAACTCTCCCTTTCCCATAATCTTTCTGTAGCAAGAAATTATTTTAAGTTTGCATTCGAAGAGAATTTGGCTAACGCTGGTTACTTTTTAGGCTATTTATATTTAAAATCAAATTTACCTGAGAATGCAAAAGAAATCTTTTTAAAAGCAGAAAATCTCGGGTGCAATATTCCTGATATTTTCGCTGCACTTGCGCAAACTTATTATCTACTAAACGACAAATTAAGTTATGAAAAATACAAATCGAAATATTTGGCCGAGCAAAAACTTACAAGTTTCAATTTCATAGAAATTAAACCTGAATTAAAGGATTCAATATTAAAGGAACCACTTGAAATATTTTTGACTGAGAAAAGACAAGTTGAAGTTGATTCTACACAGGTAAAAGATACTAGCCAAACTACCAAACCTATTATCATTAAGGAAGTTCCAAATGAAAATTATAAAGAGAAGTACTCAATCCTTGAAAAAATTTTCATTTTTTTAGTCGCTTCCATTATTATGGTTGCCCTAATTCTTGTAACCCTATATTTTAAATGGAAAAAAGAAAAAAATTTGCTCGAAATCAAGAAAAAATTCGAGAGCGAACTAATTAAACAAAAAAGTGCAGCAATACCGAACAAAATTGCAGCCAAAATTTATAAAAAAACAGAAGAATTCACAAAACCAAGTGTTGAGGAACCTACTCCAAACCAAGCTTACATTAATCCAGATATAAAGACTTTGGCCGAGCAGATTATAGATTCAAAACGGGCCGAGAAGCAACAAGAAGCCAACGAAGAAGAAAATCCCCAACAAAAACAATCCCGCTACCCTCCGAGAGTTGAAATTGCAATGCAAATCCAAAAAGAACAAGCAGAATTGTTTAAGAAAAAAATTGACAAACTTGAAACTTCATCCATTCCTACAAATCATGAGAAATTAGAAGAATTAGCTAGGAATCTTGGAATAAATAAAACATCATTACTTGCAAGAAAGAATATCGAAGCTATTGAAAAGAACAAAGACTTATACAAAGATCTTTTCGAAAAATTTTTCCACAAAAAAAATGATTAAACTAAAAAAGAAAAAGAATTGTCTTTACTTTTTGGCTGTTGAACAACATTTTCAAATGGTATTTAGAAAGAATTATACAACATTAACCTTTATAATTTTTTTTGTTATATTTTTGAGTTTGCCCATTTTTAGTCAAATTCCTTATTTCTATTTTCCAAACAACAATGAAAAAGGAATAGCGCTAACTCCTTATTACTTATTGGATTCTTGCCTTTACTTTCCAGAAACCCTATTCACAACTGGTAATTTCCCGATTGGCATAAAGTTTGCTCAAAACGAAGCTAAGAAGACGAAAAAGAACAACGGAAAATATTATGAAAATAAGATTGAAAACGACACATCTCAATCAAAGGGCAATAGGATCATCTCTATCAGAGAAACAGATAAAGGGGATAGAATGGCTATATATCTCCAAATAGAAAATCCTGACAAAAACATAAATATAATAATTTATAATCTACTTGGGAAAAAGGTCTTAGATGTTTATGAAGGCAAACCCAAAGATCCCTCGCAACCTTACGAATTTTCGACAAACGAATTACCCAAAGGTATTTTCCTTCTTGTTGTAATAGGTGATAATTTTAGATTAAGAGAAAAAATAATAATTGCAAAATGAAACTTACATTTAAAAATTTTGCTTTAGCTAGATTATGCATCTTCATGATTTTTTTACAAATCATAACTTTTCCCAAAGCTTTAGGTTATGGTAATTCTGGTTCCTATTTATTCAAAGAAAATGGAACAAGACCAATTTCACTTGCTGGTGCATTTACTGCAGTCTCGAATGATCCTAACACAATTAATTATAACCCAGCTGGATTTTCAAGCTGTGCGCCGATTCCTATGGTCTTCTTATCCTACTCACTTTTGGAATTTAGCAGAAGTTATGCAAATCTAAACTATGCACAATCTTTCGAAGATTTTGGCATTGGAGCTTCTATTTCAACCTTTAAATCGGGAAATATTATTGGACGAAACAGTGCTGGTTTGGAAATTGGAAATTATACTGATTACTTTTTTAATATTTCTTTAGGAGGTTCCTACTCTACAAACTTTGCAAGTTTTGGGATTGTCGGCAAGTATTTAAATAATTCATTGCAAGGCTCAGAAATATCTGCAAATGGCTTTTCATTAGACTTTGGCTCCAAATTCAATGTCCTTGGAATTTTCAACTTTGGTTTGGCTATTCAAAACATTGGAGGTTTTCTGAAATATAACACTCGAAGCGAAAAAAGTACAATTCCATTTGTAATTAGAGGTGGAATTGCCACAGAATTCCCTCTGTCAGAATCAAAAACTATCTCATTCAGAAATGAAATTGGATTGTTAGATTCTTTAATTCAACCACCACCTGAATACATTATGATTTCCTTTGATGTTAATTTTATCCAATATCAAAAACATCCAAATTTTATTATTGCAATCGAAGTTGTACCCTACGAATTATTTGCTATTCGCGGAGGAATAGCACTGGCAGGCAATAAGGACCAAAAGTTTAAATTTTTCCCATTGACAACTTGGGGCGGTGGAATTTCAATTAGGCCAAATATTCAAGACTTAGAAAATTTCTACAGTCTCGACTTTTCCTTTGGAAACGATTATATTTCTATCAGAAAAATATATTATACTATTGGATTAAGTTTACAATTCTGAGCTCAAAGTGCTCATTTAATTTAGGATAATTTTGACTTTACCCTGTCTTTTCAATCTTACTTTTTAAACCTGATCCACTTCCTTAGTAAGTCTTTTAAGGAAAGTACAGAAATTCTTAAATAATTGAAAATTTAATTAAGTAAAGCTTTGCTAATCCCAATCTCATTCATTATTTGCTATAAAGTCCTTGTAAATAAAAATTGGTATGATTTTTACTAGTATCCAATCTTGATTCGGGGTTTTTGGTAGGAAAAGGTAAAAATATGGTAGAACTTGCAAATTTGAATTGTTCTGATTTTATTGACTTTATTTTTGAAAATGAATTTGTCAACGAAAACTACCCAAAAATAATTAGTTTTTTACAAGAAAACCGAAGTAGGTTTAAAAACGAAGAAGTCTTATTTTCCGAGTTCCCTCTCCCATTATTTATGGTAGACGAAAAAAAGGAAATCATAAAAGCAAACGAAAAGTTTGAAAAATATTTTCAAAACATAACAGCTGAAAAGAGTTCCTACAAACAATTGGACGACCTTGGTTTTTCATGTGAATTAGTTGACTTCCAAAATTCAGAACAAGATGCAATTGAAATTAATTATTCATTTAGCAATCTACCATATCCCAAAAACTTAGAACAAAAGGTTATCTTTTGTAAAATTCAAAATAATGGTTCTGTAACATTCATTGGAACAATTATTTACGATGAGAAAGAAGAGAATGATTATCTGTTTATTCTAAAAACTTTTGAAGACCTGAAATTGATTCTCAATAACATTCCATATATTGTTTATATTAAAGATAATCACAATAGAATTATTAAAGTTAATCATATATTCTGCAGCAAATTCGAAATTGTCCCGAAGGAAATAGAAGGTAAGTTTGCCGATTCCTTCTTCCCAAAAAATGTAGTTGAGAAGTGTAAAGAGAAGGAAAAATTGATATTTACTACTGAAAAACCTATTACTGGAAGTGAAGAGGTATTTACTATTAACTCCAAAAACGAAAACTATTTCATTGTTGAAAGAATTCCTTTGTTCGGTAAACAAAAAATTGTTGGAATCATAGTATTTGCCTACGATATCACTGAGAAGAAAAAAACTGAAATTGAACTTCGACGATGGAAAAAACGTTTCGATTTTGCAACAACAGCAACTGGACAGGCTGTCTTTGAAAGAGATTGGGAAACAGGCTTCGTAATTTGGACAGACAATATAAAAGATTTATTCGGATACTCTCCAAGTGAACTTAAAAGTAGAGATAAATGGTACGAAAAAATTGTACCAAGCGATATAGAAAATTATTTATTAAACTTTAAAAAATACTCCGATAATCTCTCACCCTACAGCTTGACCTATAGAATTATTGATTCAGAAGGCAAACAGAGGTCCGTAAAAGAAAGTGGTTTTTTTCTTACCGACGAAGGCAAGATAATATCAACCGTTGGTATTATTAGTGATATTACAGATCAAAAAGACTTGGAACAGAAAGTCTCGGATTACAATACTTTCCTTCATGTCCTTCTCGACACAATACCAATGCCTATTTTTTACGAGGATATCGAAGGGAAAGTGGTAGGATGCAATAAAAGTTTTCAAGAACAGATAATTAAAATAAGCAAGAAGGAGCTTTTAGGACGTAGTGTTGAGGATTTCCCTCAGATATTTTCATCAGATTTCATAATTCAACATCGTAAAAGTAATGAAAAACTTATTCTTAAAGAAAATGTCGAAAGTTTTGATGTCAAAATAACTTTGCAAGAAGGTATTGAAGTTGATTATGCAGTTTTCAAATCATCATATAAAGATTTCTGTGGTAATCTGGCTGGTATAATTAACATTTTAATTGATATTACGGAACGGAAGAAGGCAGAAGAGGAATTGAAAAATTTGAACATTGCTCTTGAAAAGAAAATAGAAGAAAGAACACATGATTTGCAAACTGCCCTTGATGAATATAAATTCGAAGTAGAGGAACACCGAAGGGTACAAGAGATTTTAGAACAGGCAAATTATGAATTAAAAATTCTGAACGAAACCCTTGCCGAGGAAAGCCGAAAATTAATAGTTCTTAATGAAAAACTTGCAAAATCGGAAAACGAGCTTCGGGAAGCAAATTCAGCGAAAGACAAATTTTTTTCGATAATTGCTCACGATTTGCGAAATCCTTTACAATCTATTCTAACTGATGCAGAAATATTAGATAAATTTTTTGATACTTTCTCTACCGACAAAATTCGCGAATACGTAAATCATATTTACAAAACTTCTACACTCTTGAAAAACTTGCTCGAAAACCTTTTAACCTGGGCAAAAACACAAACTGGAAGAGTTGTTTTTAGACCAGAATGGACAAATATCAATCTTTTAATCAGCGACATAATAAGATACATCGAACCCACAGCAAAAAACAAAAACATTGAAATAATTTTCGATAAAACTCTCGATTATATGGTTTACCTCGACAGAAACATGATTACAACTATAATAAGAAACTTACTCTCCAATGCAATTAAGTTTTCTTATAGAAATTCTAAAGTTTATGTAGATATTGAAAATTACTACGAAGGTCATATTCCTTCGTTAAAAATTTCTGTAAAAGATGAAGGTATTGGAATTCCAAAAGAACAAAAGGAAAAAATTTTTAAAATAGAACACAGTATTTCCACATCGGGAACCGAAAAGGAGCAAGGCACCGGACTTGGTTTAATACTCTGCTATGAGCTTGTTAAAATTCACGGTGGCAAGATATGGGTAGAAAGTGAATTAGGTAAAGGGACAACTTTTATTTTCGTTATTCCCATAAATTTTGATTAATTAATCAAAAATTTGAAACTTTAACATAAATTTTTAAAAATCTTTATGTACTAAAGTTGTAAATCAAATTTTTTTTTGTAACTTACTTTTTTCTTACTTAAATTATTATTTTACAAAAAGGAGGTTTTATGTTTCAAAAAAATTTCTTCTTGATTTATCTTCTTTTCTTCATTCTTTCTTACACAAACTTAAACTCGCAAATTAATTGCCCAACGGACACTATTTTAATAATCAATACCGGGTACAATCCTGTAACTGGAGGCATTATTCCAATTGGCCAAAACGATCCATTTTGGATTGTTATTAGCGACCCAATTCTTTCAACCCTTGAACCAAGGCCAGCTACTACAATTTCGAAACATCCTGCCTGGAGCAACCCATTTCCAAACTCCCAATGGATTGCTGTTTATTCAAGTTATGCAAACAATACAAATGGAATATATGAATATCAACGTTGTTTTTGTATCGAAAGAGAAGGTAGAATTCGAATACGTTTGCAAGTTTTAGCAGACGATACCGTGGGAATTTTTTTAAATAATATTTATTTGGGTGGAAGTACACCTTCTTCATTTAGTGGGCAATTCCAAATACCCCTTAAGATAGATACAGTTATATCTTTAAATGCAGGCAGGCACTGTTTTAAATTTGTTGTTGGAAACGTAGGTGCAATTGCTCATGGTCTTAATGTTTCCGGTACCCTCTTTTCTTTGGCACCTACACCTATTATTAAACCTGATACCTGTTGTACACCAGGATTTATACACGGACAAAAGATTAACGATTTAAATTGTAATGGAAAACTAGATTATGGGGAACCAGTACTTCAGAATTGGCAAATTGTCGTTCAAGGAATTCAAGGAACTAACTTTTCCGATACAGTACTAACCGGTTCAGATGGTTACTATTCTTTACAAGTCCCTCCGGGTTGCTATAATGTCTTTGAGATTCCGCAACAGGGTTGGACACAAACTTTCCCGTCTGGTATTCAACAAATTTGTGTCAATTATGGACAAGTTGTACATTTGAACTTTTTAAACTGCCAAAATCCACCTTGTGATACAATTGGACAAATAGAACTCGACACAAATTGTTGTCAGTTTAAAGTGCCTGTATTCAATTTAGCCACTGGTGGGGGGCCTTTGCAACAAATAAACTGGCAAATATTAAATAATAGTGGAACAATGGAATCGATTAGCGTTATGTCCAGTTGCCCTTCGACCCTTGTTCCTCCTAATCCGTATAATACGACATCTGGAACAATACAATTTTCGGGTGGTGGCTGCACCACTAATCCCACATTAATTATGGAAGCTAACTCGACAACTGCAAGTGGAATAATTACTATTGCTTTTACATTTATTCATAAAGGGCAAATATGTTATGATACATTGAATTTAAAATGCCCTCGTGCTCCATTGGTTCGATGCGATAGGCTTACTGTTGCTCCATTTACTTGGCCAGGTTTGAACTTGTCTGGAAGAACATTTACAATTACTAATCTTAAGCAACCCTCCTCCAAAATAAAAGAAGTAATTATTACACTTACTCCAGATCCATTTCCAAGTGATCCAAATTTCAAATGGAACGGTGGTGGTTTACTAGTTGATGGTTTCCCAAGAGGTTGGGGAATTACAAATAGCGGAACACCTTATTATAGTCGTATTAGTTTAGCTTGCCAAACTGGCACTACTGCACCACAGGGATCTGCAGCTAACAATCAAATTAAGTTCAACCTTGGTGTTGATTATACTCTTGGGTGGACTGGAAATGTAATTTTAAAGGTTATACATTGCGACGGCGACACTTGCGAACTTATTTATAATAATTGGTGCGCAAAGCCACCTAAACTATGTCTCACACCTAATCCAATTTTCATGGATACTCTGATTAAGCCAATGATAACCGTGGGTTCTGCAAAATTCAAAATCACAAGAAATGCGGTTCGATATATTGCTATAGAGCTTGACAAAGAATCTTCACAGAAAGCTCAATTATTAGGTGCTTTGGCCGGAATTGCAGAGAAAGGAAAAGTTATCGCCTCGGCAAAAACTCTGGAATACTCCACAGACATGGAAGAAAGATTCGGAAAGAACTCGTCTGTGTTAGAATTACCTGATTACTTCAATGAGCTGGGTCAAGAAAAAGATTGTAATATTTTAGTTTTCTTTGAAACAGATAGTGTAGTCAAATTTGACGTTATTTTGTTCGACGAGAACGTAAATCCCATTGGCTTTGACTCATTTGTAGCTAGCCAGCCAGTTTCTAGTGTAAAACTTGAATGGGAGGATTATCAGGACTTTGAACTCCTGAAACTCAGCCCAAATCCATCTAAAGATTTGACTTCAGTTGAATTCTTTATTCCAAAGGAAGGCAATATTTCATTACAAATTTTTGACGTTCTTGGCACTAAGGTCAAAATATTGGAAACTGGATGGAGAAGCTTTGGACTCCACAAAACTGATCTGGACACAAAAGAACTAACATCAGGAAGTTACATAATTGTGTTAACACTACCTGACGGAAGAATAGTCCGAAAGCCGTTTGTAATCACTAAATAATATTACAATCCTTAACAACAAAGCCCTGCTAAAGTTATTAGCAGGGCTAATTTTTTATTTAACAACCTTGTACAACATCTTGAAATGGGCAAAATGAAACATTCCTTTTATATCTTTTTGGTTATGTAATATAAATTTGATAAATTTGAAATCTTATTTATAAAAATAAGGAATCAAACTGATGGGGACATTTGAGCGGATACGAAAAATTTCACCATATGCATTGATAACGTTTGCCGTGGTTTTTGTTGCGTTTATGGTTGCATCCGATGCCGATATTTCCAATATTGTAAGACAAGGCCAGGACATAAGAACTGCAGAAATTGCTCGAATTGCTGGTGAAAAAATTCTTTACAAAGATTTCGAAGAAAGAGTAAGAGAGCATATTGAACAACAAAGAAATCAAAATCCAGAACAACCTTTAGATATTGATGAAACTCAGGTAAGGAAAACACTTTGGACTGAAATATTTGAAGAAAAATTACTTGAGCAGGAAGCCAAAAAAATTGGTATCAATGTTACCGACGAAGAAATACTTGACATTCTCCTGGATAACCCACCAGATTACCTTCGAAAACCTTTCACCGATTCTGCTGGAAATTTCCAAAGACAAACATATCTTGAAATTATTACTAATCCTGATGTAATTTACAGGCGCCTTCCAAACACTGTTCCCCAAGAAGAAAAGAGGCGAATTGTCGAACAATTCAAAAGGGACTTGCTAAACATAGAAAAATACTTGAGAAAAGAAAATCTTACAAACGGTATTAAAGTGTTTGTCTCAATTTCAAGTTCATTTACTTCTCCTTCGTATGCCAAAGAAAAGTACATTAATGAAAATTCGATTGCTGATACCAGAGTAATTTACTTTGATGCAATGGAAATCCCCGACGAAAAAGTGAAAGTTTCGGACGATGAAATAAAAGAATACTATGAACAAAATAAACATTTTTTCCCTGACAAACCGCGAAGAAAAATAAAGTATGCAATTTTTAAAATTGTACCGTCAGAACAAGACACCCAAGTCATGCTCAAAAATATTAACAAATTTTATGAGGAGTTAGTAAATCTAACAGACATTCCCGAACGTTCGAAATTATTTCAAAAGAAATTTAGCGAACACAATGGAGAAGTTTCCGATTTCAAACTAGCAAAAGACCTTCCTCCTCAGCTTGCTCCTTACATCACTTCGATACCCATTGGTCAAGTTGTTGGACCTATTCAATCCAATGATGGAACCTACTTTATTCGCTTAGAAGAAACGAGAAAAGGCGAAAACGAAGTTGTCAAAGCGAGTCATATTCTTATCGAATTTAATAACAACAAAGATAGTGCATTGAAAGTAGCAAAAGATATATTAAAAAGGGTAAAAGCTGGAGAGGATTTTGCCTCATTAGCTAGGAAGTATTCCGAAGACAAAGGATCGGCAATGAGTGGAGGCGACCTGGGTTATTTTGGAAAGGGAATGATGGTTAAACCATTCGAAGATGCTTGCTTCGCCGCAAAAGTCGGAGACTTTGTTGGTCCTATCGAAACACAGTTTGGATATCATATTATTTGGATTCAAGACAAAAAATCCGAGGAATATAAGTATAGCTACATTAGATTTAACCCTCAGATCTCAAGAAACACAGAAAGAATAATAAACCGAAACGCTAAGATGTTAATGGAAAAGATTAAAGATGGAATTCCCTTCGATTCTGCAGTCAAAGAATTCAATGTTCAAGCAAGGACAAGTGATTTCTTTGAAAAAACAAAACCTGCTTTAGGGTCAAATTACTTGACCTCCCTTGTTTTCGAAGGAAAAGTTGGCGACGTTTTAGAGCCATTTGAATTAAAGAATCAAGGGATAATTGTTGCCCAAATAATTGATGAAAGAAAAGGAACTTTTGTCCCACTCGAGGATTTGAAGGATCGAATCAAATTTACTTTGATGAAGAGAAAAAAACTTGATTCGATAGAGAAAAAAGCAAAGGAAGTTTATCAAAAAATTAAAAATTTTCAAACATTATCAAATATTAGAGAATTTGATTCTACCTTAAACTTTCAGGAATGGAACAATGTCAAAAACAATGGTTTTATACCTGGTGTAGGACAAGATTGGGCTTTCACAAGTAAAATATTCACTTTACCTTTGAACAAAATATCTGAACCATTCCGAGGCGAACGAGGTTACTATATAATTGAAGTCTATAGAAAAGTTGTTCCAGATGAAATTACATTAAATAACGAGTATAGAAAAAGTATGCAAAACATTATTTCCAATTGGAGACAAAGTGCTTATCTCATGTGGTTTAATAAAATAAAAGAAATCGCCGATTTTAAAGATTACCGTAGCAAATTTTATAGAGAGTACTAATGTTTACCATAGAACGAAAACTTTTAATTTTTTATTAATTAACTAAAAACTCTTGAATTACTTAGAAATTAAAAGGATGTTTGTAAAGAAAATATGTAGTTATGGAATATGCAACAAACCAATATGCTTTGATCTTAGGTGTTTCCAGTGGATTTGGAAAAGCTACCGCCATAGAACTTGCTAAATTAGGTTACAATATCTATGGTGTACATTTAGATTTTGGCTCTAATAAAGAAAGAGCAGAAGAATTTTGTAAATATCTACAAAATACCGGAGTTCGTGCACGTTTTTTTAATGCAAACGCAGCAGATGACCAAAAAAGGGCGGAAATTATTAAAGCAATTAAAGATGATTTTAATAGCTACGATGCCCCACAGTTAAGAGTTTTTTTGCATTCCCTAGCCTTCGGAGCCATAAAGAAGTTTTTCTCCGAAAACCCCGAAGAAATGGCAACCAAAAAACAAATTGAAATGACAATGGATGTCATGGCGAACAGTTTAATTTATTGGGTTCAAGATTTATTCAAAGAAAAACTACTTGGTAGAAATGCAAGAATTTTTGCAATGACAAGCATTGGTTCTCAGAGAGCAATGATGAATTATGGTTCCATTTCTGCTGCTAAAGCTGCTTTGGAAGCATATATTAGGCAGATTGCTGTTGAGTTAGCACCTTATCGTGTTACTGCAAATGCTATTATGGCTGGACTTACAGATACCCCGGCAGCACAAAAAATTCCTGGATTTCAAAAAATGCTCGAATATGCAAGGGAACACAATCCATTCAACCGAAACACTGTTCCCGAAGATGTTGCAAAAGTAATTGCCAAGCTGGCAGACGAGAATTTCTATTGGATAAATGGCCAAACCATCGCTGTAGATGGTGGAGAAAATATACTTAATTTCATTGAACATCTAGCTTAATTAAATAAAGGAGAAATATGATCGAATTTACTTTCACTGAAGAACAAAATATGCTGCGAGAAATGGTTCGTGATTTCGCAACAAATGAATTGAAGCCAAACGCTGCAAAGATTGATGAGGAAGAAGAAATACCAGAGCACATAATACGAAAAGTTGCCGAACTTGGCCTCCTTGGTGCTCCATTTCCAACCGAATATGGAGGAAGCGGCGTTGGCGAAGTTGGTTATTGCATTATCCAAGAGGAAATCTCTCGAGCATGCTTATCAACTGCAACATTTATTGGAGCACACGTTTCCATTGGAACGAATGCAATATTCATTGGTGGAAGTGAAGAACAAAAACAAAAATGGTTAAATCAACTGACATCTGGCGAAAAAATTGCAGCTTTTGCCCTTACAGAACCAAACGCCGGCTCTGATGCATTTAACCTTCAAACTCGTGCACGTTTAGAAGGAAACGAATGGATAATTAATGGACAAAAACTTTGGATTACGAATGGTCCATTCGCCGATGTCTTTTCAGTTTTCGCCAGGACTAATCTTGGCATATCTTTGTTTGTCGTGGAAAAAGGAACTCCTGGGTTTACCCCTGGTGCCCCCGAGAAAAAAATGGGACTAAGAGGAAGTAAAACCTCTTCTTTAACTTTAGATAATGTTCGAGTTCCAAAGGACCATTTGATAGGAAGAGACGGTAAAGGTTTTCTTGTTGCAATGAAAACTTTAGACGCTGGTCGATTGGGACTTGGGGCTGCTTGTTTAGGTGCTTGCAAAGAATTACTTGAATTAAGCACACGTTTTGCAAAGGAGAGAAAGCAATTCGGAGAACCTATTGCGAATTTCCAAGCAGTTCAATTCATGCTAGCAGAAATGGCTGCTTTAATTTACGAAGTTGAAAGCATTGTATACCGCACTGCTTGGTTATACGACCGGGGGGAATGTACACCAAGGTTATCCGCAATAGTCAAGTTGGTTAGCTCGAATGCTTTAGATGTCTGTGTAGACCATGCAATGCAAATTCACGGTGGAATGGGTTATTCGCGCGAGCTACCAATTGAAAGATTTTACCGCGACTCAAGAATTAATAGAATATTCGAGGGCACTTCCGAAATTCAAAAATTGGTTATCGCAAAGGATATTATCAAAAGAAATGGTATAATAGATTAAGGATCTACATATGTGGCAAAAGATGATGATTTCTTTTGCCTTTGTATTTTGTATTAATATAGCCTCTTCTCAAAACGATGTTGAGTTTTTCGAAGAGTATTTTACCCTAAACTTTAAAAATCAATTGCTTTCACAATTCACCGGGCAATGGAAAACAAATATTGCTTACTACGGTGCTAACCAAGAAGAATTTGTTCAAGGGGAAATGGAGGCGTCGCTATTATTTTATTTCCGTATTATTGAAATGAATTTTAAATTAAAAACCGAAAGCGCACTTCCCTTCGACATGAAATACACAATCGGTTACGACGGAATTTCAAAAAAATTTTTCTTAATTATTTTAAATAGTTTAACAAATGAATTACAAATTTTTAAGGGAACTTATAATGAAAAAATGAAAGAATTTCTTTTCACTGGAAATTCGATAGATACGAAGCAAAAAAAACGAATTCCCGCTACAATGAAACTTTACTTTGAACGCGAAAACAAATTGGTAATTGAGATTTTTAATTCTTTATCAGGAAACGAGAAACTGATTTCCAAGATTGTTTGTATAAGAAAAAACAATTTAAATTAAAATGGACTGCAAAAAAGAAAATAATTTTTTAATATGTAATTGCACTTACGAACCATGTTCGCGAAAGGGGTTGTGTTGTGAATGCTTACACTATCACCGTAGAAAAGGAGAACTACCCGCTTGTTACTTTCCCAAGGATGCCGAACGAACCTTCAATAGAAGCATAGAATATTTTCTAACTTTGTACTATAAAAGGAAAATATGATACAAAAGTTCATTTACTTAAAAACAGACAAAAAAAACGGATTATACGACATTACCGAAGAAGTTAATAAAATAGTCAATGAAGCTAATTATCAAACTGGGCTTGTAAATGTTTATGCAAGAGGTTCAACTTGCGCAATTATGATCCAAGAAAATTGGGATGAATCTGTTCAAAACGACGTTGTTGCTCTTTTAAAGAAACTGATCCCAGAAGGAGTTTGGCAACACGATCTACAAGATAATAATGGAGATGCACACCTTAAATCTGGGTTAATTGGACCAAGCGAAACTATTCCTATAATAAATGGGAAATTGGGTTTGTCCACTTGGCAAAATATTTTTTTCTGTGAATTTGATGGACCAAGGAACAGAAGGGAAATCTTGGTTACAATATTTGGCAAGTAAACGAATTTATCACATTCTATGTAAATAATCATTACCTAAATTTGCTTAGGAGAAAAGTCCTTTCTCCAAATGGAGATTTTATCGAAATATAGTAGTTTCCGCTGCTAACTTTATTCAAACCAAGTTTTTTCTCAATGGTCCAAGGAATATTATCAATAAACGAAAACTTTTGAATAAGTTTTCCAGAATTATCATTGATAGTGATTTCGATTGGTACTAGTTCCAAAAAGGAAATTCTAAGAGTAAAATCATCATCACTTGGGTTTGGATAAAGAGTTACTTCAAAGGAATCGTGTTTTTTTTCGTCCTTGGTATAAATTAACTTAAGATCATAGGCTAAATTTTGAGAATGAATGGCTGCTTTCCTGAGCGAAAAAATGTCTTCCCCAGCAAAAAGGGCAAATGAAACATCAATCGCACTATCTTGCTTAACATTAATTGGACCGGCAGATATAACCATCGAAGCATCAGTGGGGCGACTTTGCTTCCTTTTTATTCCACCGGTTAGCATCATCCATTTTTCAGACTTTGTAAAACCATCGTAGATGCCCACACTATCGTTGCCTTTTCCATCGTTGTCGATTGCATAAAAGTTAATAGGAAATTGATTTAGAACCTTTATCCCTACAAAAGGCAATTTTGTTGAATCTCTATTATAAGTATAGGCAAAATTGTAGTCCAAATCGAAAACACAAAAGTCATTTTGCCCTGAAATTCCCAGATCCCAATCAAAGAAAAGCCCAACAAATAACGAATCCAAAGATTTACTTGTATTATTTTGAACTTTATAATTAACGAAAACTATATTTGAATCCAATCTTCCAGTCGGTTGCAAAACCATACAATTGATATAAAAATCACTTTTAAGCAAGGAATCTGGATTTGTTTTAAAAGAGCATTTACCAACCAATGAATTTAAGTTAGGGTCAAAATTAACATTAAAAATAGAATCGATAACAAAGTTAGTGCTTTGTCGGCTCTGATTAGAACTTCTTACTACGTCGTAGACACGGGATTTATCGTATGCAACTAATAGCCCTCCTTCGAAAAGCAAATTTGGGCTTGTTTTATAAATAAAGCCAAGACCTTGCTTGTTTTGGGGATAGTCATTAAAACCAATATTTCCTCGACTATTAAAGGATATCGAAATGTTGTTGTGGGACATAGTTCTATAAGAAGGATTAACTTGTAATTCAATAATGAACTTGGAGACATAACCAAAAGTATCAAAGACAAGAATAGGAATTTTTAACAAGTAATCAAAAGGCAGTCCTTCTGCTAATGAGAATAAAAGAAAATCATTAGGCTCAATTTCAGAAAATTTTGGGATATTACCTACGTAGAGTGTACTTTTTATTTTTTTAGCATCTTGAATATTGTCTGGCAAAGAAACGTATACATCAAATAAATCTGAGAAGATGTTCTTAAAGCGTAAAGAAAGCTTAATTGTATCTTTACTAAAAAACAAACCATTGCCATCTAAATCGGTTACCTTGTAGGAATCTAAAATAATTGTACGAATTGTGTCTGGATTGCAGTTTAAAGTCTTAAGTGCGTTTACCCTTCCACTTCCTATCAAACCAGTGTATAAAGGATTAAGTGAATCAATATCGTCTGACTGTTTCTTAATAAGTTCATAAATTTGTTGTGGATTCAAAAAAGGGAACTTAAGCCGAGCCAAAGCCACAACTCCAGCAGCCACTGGGGAAGCCATTGATGTTCCATCCCAGGCAGCATAGGTGTTACCGGGTGTTGAAGAAAGTACCTTAACACCAGGTGCAGAAACATCAATTTTAGAACTATAATTAGAAAAACCAGCTTTGATATCATTTGAATCAACTGCAGCCACAGAAAGAACTCCATTAAGCGAAGCAGGTGCAAAATCTGAATACTTACCGTCGTTACCAGCAGCTGCTACAACACAAGCACCTAATGAGTTGACAGCCCTAATTACATCATTTTCAAGGTCCGATGCATATTCACTGCCCCAGGAACAATTAATAACCTTTGCTCCCATAATACCCGCATATAAAATACCATCATAACCTCTCGTAATGAAAGTATTAAAAGGTTCGTCCGAAGCACTTTTGACCGGCAAAATTTTTATCCTTGGCACTATTCCAGCAACTCCAATTTGGTTGTCGCATATTGCACCAATAATTCCAGCAACGTGAGTTCCATGCCCATTCCCAGGGCGAGGATTATTGTCGGGTGTTTGCCCATCCCTACCAGCAAAATCCCAACCTTGAAAATCATCTATGTAACCATTTCCATCATCATCTAATCTATTGTTAGACTTTTCATTTCCAAGAGAATCTAAACCAAATTCACCAGTATTAATAAAAATATTAGATTGCAAATCTTCGTGGTCAATATCTACCCCAGTATCAACTATTCCCACAACAATGGTATCATTCGAACCACTCAATATATCCCATGCCTCAAAAGCCTTAATTTTTCTCAAATAGTATTGTTCTTCAATCCGGGGATCGTTAAAACTTTTGGTTATTTTGGATAAAAAAAATGGCTGAACATAATCGAAGAAATTTGAGTTTTGTAGTTTCTGGCAAGCGAACATCGGATCGATTGAATCATTATATTTTATAACAAACACTCTCCTTAAAGAACTTAGAGGATTGTCACCCTCATTTTTATAAAATCGTTGATATTTCCTCAATCCATAATCGATTAACTTTGGATTAAAAAAAGGGGAAAAATTTGACGTACCCAAAAACTTATCCAAGAAGTTTCGAAGTTCACTAAAGTCATTGGTTTGGTTTTTATCAAAATATTCTTTTTGGATTTTTACAATCAATTCATTAGATAAATAGTCATTAGAAAAACCAATGTATTGCAAACCAATAAATACAATAAAAACATGATAAAAAAACCTTCTCATAACAAATTATTGGTTTTTGAAACTATTAAATTAACATAAATATTCAACTCTAATATGTTACAATCTTTACTAATTTTGTATTTTTCAATGGGTGAAATATGGGAGAAAAATTGTACAATTTTGTTGCTAAATCCGATCCAGAAGTTTTTAATGCTCTCATCAATGAATATCAAAGACAACACGAAAAAATCGAACTTATTGCTAGTGAAAATTTTGTTTCTCCTGCGGTACTCGAAGCTCAAGGCTCAGTTTTGACCAACAAATATGCCGAGGGCTACCCAGGAGCAAGATATTATGGCGGCTGTGAATGGGTAGACGTTGCAGAGAATCTAGCACGAGATCGCGCTAAAAAGCTTTTTGATGCTGAATACGCAAACGTTCAAGCTCACAGCGGAAGTAGTGCAAATATGGCAGTCTACTTTTCATTCTTGAAACCTGGCGACACCGTTTTGGGAATGAGCCTTGCTCATGGAGGACACCTAACTCATGGTTCACCGGTAAACTTCTCTGGAAGGCTTTTCAATTTTATTCCTTATGAATTGAACCCAGAGACTGGAAGAATAGACCTTAACATGGTCGAAGACCTTGCATTAAAACATAAGCCCAAAATGATAACTGTCGGTGCTTCCGCTTATCCCCGCGAAATTGATTTCAAAGGCTTCCGAGAAATTGCTGACAAAGTTGGTGCGTTCCTTTTTGCTGATATTGCCCATCCAGCCGGAATTATCGCAAAAGGTTATCTTCAAAGCCCAATTCCATATTGCCATGTTGTTTCCAGTACAACACACAAAACTTTACGAGGACCAAGAGGTGGATTAATTCTAATCGGTAAGGATTTTGAAAATCCATTCGGAATTACAGCACCCAAAACTGGTCGTGTCAAAAAAATGAGTGAAATAGTAGATTCTTGGGTTATGCCCGGAATCCAAGGGGGCCCCCTAATGCATGTAATCGCTGCAAAAGCAGTTGCTTTTGGAGAGGACCTTACCGATAAATTTGATATTTATATTCAGCAGGTGATTAAAAACGCAAAAACTTTGGGAAACGCTTTACTTGAAAAAGGTTACAATTTGGTTAGCGGTGGAACAGACAATCACCTTATGTTGATAGATCTTAGAAATAAAAACATTACAGGAAAACAAGCTGAAATAGCATTAGATAAAGCAGGGATTACAGTAAATAAAAATGCAGTTCCTTTCGACACTCAACCACCTTTGATAACTTCTGGCATAAGAATAGGAACGCCGGCTATGACTACACGTGGGATGACAGAAGAAGACATGGTTACTATTAGTGAATTTATAGATAAAGTTATATTAAATTTCAACAACGACGATTATCTAAATAAAATTCGATTAGAAGTACGAGAGTTTACAAGCAACTTCCCACTATTTCATCCAAAATGGTTGACAATTTAAACCAAACGATAGGTTTAAGGAAGATTATTTGGTTTTTTGTTGTTCTTCTCTAGCAGTATTAATTCTAAAAGGGTAATATAACGGGCAAACGCCAATTAAAGCGGAAATAAGGAACATAACTGCAAGTATTCCAAAAATGTAAGCTCCCAGACCTTTTAATTGCCCAAAAACTATTAAAAGAGTTATTACAATCGCAAGAATAATTCGAAGGGTTCTATCGAACGAGCCCATGTTCTTTTTCACGATACCTCCTGGATAATGTTAAACAAACTATATTTCAAAATTAAAAAAAATTAATTAATACCAAAATTTATTTCGACCTAAGTTTTAATATTCTTACTTTTTCGGAAAATGTATAATTAGTACCAAAAGAAAGAGCTTTTTCGTAGAAATAAATGGCATTTTGAATATCGTTTTTATATTCAAATGCCTCTGCAATAAAAGCATAAACATCCGCCTGAGTTGAATCGAGTTTCAAAGCATATTGGAAGTCATTAATTGCTTTGTCGTATTGCTTAGTTTCTAAAAAACACAAGCCTCGGTTTACATAAGCATTAACATATTTGGAGTTCAACTGTACGGTCTTTGAATAATCATTTATTGCTTTATTATACATTTTCAAGTCGTAAAAAACATTTCCCCTGTTGTAGTAGCCAAAATAAAAATTACTGTCTATTTCGATTGATTTTGAGTAATCTGCAAGTGCTGCATTAATATCTCCTCGTGCTTCTAATTCCATTCCTCTCCCTAGGTAAACTTGGGAAATTCTGTTTGGATATTTATTTATGCAGTCGTTCCAAAGACTAAATTCATCTTTCCATTTTGCAATTTCTTTGTTAGAAAACAAGTAAAAGAGGCAAATTAAAATTATACTAGAAACATATTTATATTTAAATAAATGTTCTTTGGCTACAAAACCAAAGAAAAATGAAATACCTACCAAAGAAAAATACACATACCTATCCGACACAGTTGACCAATACTGATAGTAAAAGGAAACAAGGTTGGAAATTGGAAGAAAAGCAACCACGAAAAATAGCAGAGAAAAGAAAAATTCTCTTTTAATTTTCAAAAATGCTCCAAAAACGATTACTCCAATTATTATTAAAATATGATAAAAATAAATTAGGTTGTTTTTCAGGAAAGAAAAAGACAAACCATAACCCGGGGATAAATCAAGAGGCAATAATATTTTCTGGATATAGAATCCAATTGCGTTTAGCCAAACAAATGGTCTGAAAATTAATGGAACATCATATTGTACTACCTTTGTTGTCTCGGCTTGAAACGATATAATTATGAATGGCAAAGTTAAAATCAAAAAGTACCAATTCCTAGCTAGAAGCTGTAGCAAATTTTGACGTTTATTTTTGTACCAATCAATTAAGGGAAAAAGCAAAGGAAAAACAATACCACTTGGTTTAGACAAAATGGAAAGTAAAAGCAGAAGACATAGAATAATAATACTATATAAATTTTTATTTTTTAAAGATGAGAAATAATATATAGCAGAAAGACCGAACAGAGCTGATAATAGACCACGTGATTCCGATACCCAAGCAACGCCTTCTATTTGAATTGGGTGAAGTGCAAAGAAAATAGCACCAATAAAAGCACCAAAACCAGAATTTAAAAGGCTTTTAAGAAGGTAAAAAACCAAAATACTATTTAATATATGCAAGATAACATTGAAAAAATGAAAATAGTATGGAGAATAACTTCCATTTTGAATGCCCCCAAAGTAAGAAACCAAAGACCAAAAGATGTATGTGATTGGGATGTACATTTTATCTTTTTTGGGAATAAAGTGGTCCCCAATTTTTGCAAATGGATTCTCGATTGGAATATTTTGCGGATTTATGTAAAGTTCTTTATCATCCCAAACAAAGTCAAAATTTAAAGTAGGAAAGTAAAACAAAAGGATTGTACTTGCTAAAAAAATGATGCTGAATAAATTAATTAAATAATTTTTTTTATTTGCCAACAAGATTAATCTAATTTTCCAAAATTAATTAAAACAAAAAGAATCAAATATCTAAATATTGGTCAACTTCCCACTCAGTAACTTGAATCTTAAATTCGTTCCATTCTCTTTCTTTTATTCTTACATATCTGCGGAACAAGATATCGCCAAAAGTTCTCTTACACAAATCACTTTGTTTGAAGAATTGAATTGCTTCGAAAAGGGATGTTGGCAAAGTTTCAATGTTGAATTCCTTCAATTTAACGTCGTCGAAGTGATACAAATCTTCTTCAACTGGTTCAGGGGTAATCATTTGTGACTTCACTCCTTCTAAACCAGAAGTTAACATCAAAGAAAAGGCTAGGTATGGGTTAGCGGATGGGTCAGGACATCTCAATTCAATTCTAGCAGATTCTTTTTTATCCTCAAACCATTTAGGTATTCTTATTAAAGCAGAGCGATTAATTCTAGCCCAAGAAATGTAGACTGGAGCTTCGTATCCAGCAACCAATCTTTTATAGGAATTAACAGTTGGGCAAAGCACAGCCGAGATTTCCTTAATATACTTCAATTGTCCAGCGATAAATGCATAAGCAATTTTAGAAAGGTTGTATTTGTCACTTTCATCAAAGAAAGCATTTTTGTTATTATTAATATCATACAAACTTTGATGAACATGCATACCAGAGCCATTAATTCCGAGTATTGGCTTAGGCATGAAAGATGCAATTAAGTTGTACCTTTGAGCAATTGCTTTAACCGTTGAGCGAAGAGTCAGAACTCTATCGGCGGTAGTTAAAGCATCACCATAACGAAAATCTACCTCGAACTGCCCGGTAGCAACTTCGTGATGGGTAGCTTCAACATCTATGTTAAAAAATTCTAAATTCTTTACTATATCTCTCATTATTTGCTGAGCAAATTCACCTGCAAGATCGAAGTATCCTCGTGTATCTAAAGGTCTTGGTCCATTGCTGTCCTTTGTAAACAAAAAGAATTCCACTTCGGGACCAAGATTATATTGGTAACCTAAAGTCCTCAACTCTTGCAGTGCTCTTTTTAGAACATATCGAGGGTCTGCTTCGAAAGGATTACCATCTGGTTTAAAAATATCGCAAATGAAGCGAGCAGTCCTTTCCTCACCATTAGACAACCAGGGAATTATTGCATAGGTTGAAATATCGGGTTTTAAGTACAAATCGCTTTCGTGGATTCGAGCAAAACCTTCTATTGAAGAACCATCAAACCAGGTCCCATATCGCAATGAATCCTCAATCTTGGAAACAGGGATTGTCACTTCCTTTAAAGTTCCAAGAATGTCTGTAAATTGTAGATTTACAAAAGAAACTTTGTCATCTTTTAAAAGTTTAATGATATTGTCCATTTTGTACCTAAAAAAAAGCAAAAATAAAAAAAACGAAATAAATGTTTAAGGGTTGTTAAAATTTATTCTTCTTCCTCTTCAATTAGTTCATATCTATCATAGAGAACCAAGGTATTTGGTAGGTTTTGAATCAAATTTGCAATTTCGGAAAAGGGGATATTATTATTAGTTAAGTCTATAAAATTCAACTTTTTTAATGAAAGGATCTCTACAGGGATTTTCTTTAGTCTATTGTTAGAAAGGTCTAAATATTTCAAGTTGGGAACTGTTGGGGTATCTATTCGCAATTCCGATAAATTATTCTCAGACAAATCGAGATACTCTAATGCTGGTATTTCTCTAATTACAGCATTGTTGATTCTATTTCCTTTCAAAGCAAGAACTTTTAAATACTTTTTACCATAGAGCTCATAAGGAAATTTATTTAAATTGCATTCAACTGCAGTAAAACTGACTAAGTCCTCGGGTAAATTTAAATAACCTGCCAAAGTAGTATAACTTAAATTAATGACTTTGGCATTTGAACTCACCAATTCAGTTTTATTTACTTCCTTTTCCTTTTTTGTCTTATCCATTAAATCACGCATTTTAATTTGTGAACCAGGATAATTTGAATTGACTAGCTTTCTGTACTTTTCGTATGCATTAGAAAATTGGGTTTCGGCAAAGTCATAAACACCCATTTGCAAATAAATATGCCCGAGAGTTTCATCTGCAACAGCATCCCAATATTTTGCATCCCAAGTATTGTATTTAGTTAAAATCTGCTTTGCCCGATTAACTAAATTGCTGGCTTCATCGAATTTCTCGAGCCAGATATTTGTATTCGCCAATTTCAACAATCTCTTGGCAAAATCTAATTCTTGGGTTAATAAGCTTCCAAATGGTATTAAAAAAATAATTAAACACAACAACTTTCTCATTTTCCCCTCTCAAAATGAATTAAATACATTAACGTTGAAACCAACAAAAACATTAGGAACAAATGGCTTTCCAAGTCTCAACCCATCGTATCCTATTTCATCAATATACTTATAGAAAGAAGCTCCTAAAATCACGCCTAAGGGGAATTGTCGACCAAAACCCCCAAGCATGGAATAAAAACCAAATGAATAACCTTTATAATCGTTTTGAAAAGTAAAAGGTGTAGGTGATTTTGTAAAGCCACGAAAATAACCAGCATGTAAGTCGATCTCCCAATGAATTGTATGCGAATTTATTATTCGTGAAAGGTTGACATAAAAAATTGTGGAAAAATTCCAAATATCGTCTTTATAGGTATGTTTCACAGTAAAACCTCGATCGGTAAATTCTACGACATTTGTCAAATAAGTATAAGAACTAGAAAATTTAAATCCTAAAACATCTTTGGCTACTTTAAAAAGGTGTATTTCAAAATCGAGAGAAGGTGCCATATAGGTGTTCACCCTCGGATTATCGAAAAACCACTGTGCTGCCTTGCAATTTAACCCGAGGAATGCAGAATATTTTGGTCGTTCTAGCATTTTTAAATATTTTAAGCTAATCTCTTCTTCACATTGGATCAAATTTAATTGAATTGATTGAATAATAGAATCACGCAATGATATTAGCTTACGATAAGTTTCGTTATTAGAAGCTACAACCGTCAAACTATCATTTTCTATCTTCAATAACATATTTTCATTCAACAATTTGTTTAAATTTTGCTGACAATTCAAAAAGCGAGCAGATTCCGGAAGGTTTTTCACTCTTTGCCATAAGCTGCTGGCAACATTATAATAATTTCTAATGGCTGCTAAGTCTTGATTTTGAACGTAAGTGTAAGAAATAGGTTGTACTGTATCTATACCCAATTGACTTTCCAAAAGTTTAGCCCTTAAATAATAATCGATTAAGGTTTCAAAATACTTCACCTCATCTGTTACATAATTTCTAAGATTTCTGGGTAAGCTAGGAACATTTACTATTGGTTCAATTGAGTGAAGTGGAAGGGAATAGAAAATAACGAGACAAAAAAGTAAACCGATTTTAATACTTTTCATAAGTCACCCACATTTATATTATTGTTTAAATGCAAGATAAAAAGCCACCGTCGATAGGAATACTTGTCCCATTAATATAACAAGAATACTCAGAGGCAAGAAATGTTGCAAGATAACCAATTTCTTCGGGGCTACAAAATCGCCTTGCTGGAATCATTTTCAAAATGTTTTCAGCTTCCTCAGCAAAAGTAATTGACTTGTTTTTTGCTCTTTCTTCAATTAAAGAACGTAACCTTTCTGTCAAAGTGTATCCCGGTAATATGTTGTTAACAGTAATTCCAAAGGGAGCAAGTTCTTTGGAAAGCGTTTTTGCCCAACCTCCCATTGCTCCACGGATGGTATTTGAAACTCCAAGATTTTCAATTGGTTCTCGCATTCCTACCGAAACTATGTTAATAATTCTTCCAAAATGATTTTCAATCATTGTTGGTAGAATTAAGTTAATCAATTTTTGTGCCGACATTATGTGTTGCTTAAATGCAATTTGAAGAGGTTCAACCTTGGAGGTATAGAGCAAACCAGGAGATGGTCCGCCAGTGTTATTCACCAAAATATGAATAGCTTCAATTTCATTCAGCAGAACTGTTATTTTCTTTTCCAAATCATCAAGTATCGAGACATCACAAGTAATGTAGAGATGTGTTTGGCCAGTTTTTTGGGTAAGTTCCTCTACTATTTCTTTTAATTTATCTTCATTTCGCGCCAGGAGTATAACTTTCGCACCAGAGTAAGCTAACTGAACCGCAATTGCTTTGCCAATCCCTTGAGATGAACCACAGACAAGGGCTATTCTGCCACTCAGATTAATTTTCATAAAATTAAAAAGCTACCAATAGCTAGCGGTTTTATATAATCTGATTCATTCCTGAGATTTCTTTTCAATTTCAGTTTCTTTTTCTTTCAGCTCAAGGTTAATTTCAACTGTCCCCTCAAAAATTTGGTCATCAGAAATGGCGTCCTCGGTAGTTTTGTGGCTTTCATCAATTTGCTTAGTTTCAAGCTTTTGCTCACTTTGATTTGCAAGGACTAATTGGTCTTTTGGATCGGGAGGTGGCACAGTATAACTAGTAGCAAGAGATGGATACAATGCGCTAGATATATGTTCATCTGGCTGGGTTTTAGTTTCTATTCCTTCGTAGTCTGCAGCTTCAGAGGCATCAAAGTAACTCTTTGTTGTGTCTATTACAACCTTATCAGCATTAGGAACTGGATGTAAAGCATTATAAGCATCAATAGCTGCTTGATCCATAGTACGAAGCGCTTCGACTGCAGACAAAACAATTTTCTTTGCTTCCTTTTCGAATTCAACTACACGTAGAGGTAGCTTATCGCCAATTCTAAAGTAATCTGTAATAACCCGTACTGGGGCAAAAGACAATTGAGAGACTGGAACAAAACCATCGACACCATCGGGTAGTTCAACAATAACACCCTTTTCAATAATTCTTTCGATTTTTCCTTCGGTAATCGTGCCGATTTTATATTTTTTCTCGAAATAATCCCAAGGATCCTCTTGTATTTGCTTGTGACCAAGAGCAATCCTTCGTTGTTCCTTATCAACTGAAAGGACAACTACTTCAAGTTCCTCACCTTTCTTTACAAACTCTCCTGGATGTCTAATTTTCTTTGTCCAAGAAAGGTCACTAATATGTATTAAACCATCAACTCCGGGTTCCAATTCAACAAAAATGCCAAAGTTAGTGATATTTCTAACAACACCACGGTGGCGAGTACCAATAGGATACTTATGAGCAAGTTCTTCCCAAGGATCTGGCTCAAGTTGCTTCATACCGAGTGCTAGTTTACGCTCATCTTTGTCAATATTTAGAACGACTGCTTCAACAATTTGACCTAAAGAAACAACTTGGGAAGGATGTTTAACGTGCTGGGTCCACGACATTTCACTAATGTGTATCAACCCTTCTATGCCCTTTTCAATTTCAATAAATGCACCATAGTCTGTTAGGCTAACAACTTTACCGCGAACTCGAGTACCTTTTTCATATTTATCACCAATAGAATCCCATGGATGCGGGGTTAATTGCTTTATTCCTAAGGAAATTCTCTTTTTGTCAGGATCAAAATCCAGGACAACCACTTTTACTTTCTGATCCAAATGAACAACTTCGCTGGGATGAGTCACCCGACCCCATGATAAATCGGTAATATGCACTAAACCATCTACTCCACCTAAATCAACAAATACACCAAAATCGGCAATCGCCTTTACAACACCTTCCAAAACCAAGCCTTTTTCAAGTTTAGAAAGAAGTGCTTCTCTTTGATCTTTCAGTTGTTCTTCTAAAATTACTTTATGGCTAACTACTACATTTTCATTTGGATGATTAACCTTTACAATCCTCACATCCAAAGTTTTGCCAACCCATGAATCAAAATCTCGTACTGGACGAACATCTATTTGTGAACCTGGCAAAAATGCCTCGACACCAAGAAGATCAACAACCATTCCACCCTTTATTCTTCGCAAAATCCTAACTGGCACAACTTCCTGGTTTTCATATATTCTATTTATTTCTTGCCAAATACGCATAAAGTCAGCTCGTTTTCGAGATAGCAAAACACGACCTTGGTTATCTTCTAACGCTTCAACAAAAACATCGATTTGATCACCGGAACTAAGCGTTTCAGAATTTAACAATTCACTTCGTGGAATAACTCCAACACTCTTAAAACCAACATCAACAAAAACTTCATCTTTAGTAATATCAACTATTCTCCCCCGAACAAGTTGTCCTTCTTTAATTTCTTTAAAGTTATTTAAAATCATTTCATTAAAGGTTTTTTCGTCTAACTCCAAATTATTAAAAGTCATATCGAAAAGACTGGTAGTTACATTTAATTTTTTTGGGGATTTCATCGAGGTTTCGAATATGCTTGATTCAGTAGAATTAACACCCTCTACTCCACCAATAACAATATCTGTCATTAAGCAACCTCCGTTTTTTCAATCTTATTTTGTTAAACATAATTTTGAGACTTGCAAATTAATAAAAACAAATAACATAAACAAAATAAAAGTAAAACCAAATAAATTAATGTAATTACAGTTTAATTCTCATTTTAAATTTTTGAATTACTCAAAAAATCTACTTTTTAATTAGGAAGAGATGAAGCTCGGATTTTAGATTATTTAAGCGGAATTACTATTTAAGCAATTGCAGTTTAAAACATGATTAATTAATTTGAAGTGAATAGGCTTGTTTCAATGTAAGTTACAAACTTTTCACAATAGGAAATGAGAGTTTATCATTACCAATAAAAACCACAACATAATAGACTGCGGCGGGTAAATCTTCAAAATTTAAATCTGCAAAGAATTTGGAACCATCATATTTTAATTTAGGACTAAAAACAATTTTACCAAGAAAATCGAAAATTTTCAATTGTATCTCTTGTTTAATTTCCTCTTTTAATCCAAGTTCTATTCGAACTCTGGTTTCAAAAGGATTTGGATATGCATTTAAACGAAAATTTTCATTGTTGAATAATTCTTCGTTGATTCTTAACAAAGGGGTTTTACCTAAGGGTAGTTTTCGAATACGAATACCAGTTGCGTTGAAAATGGCATTGCACAAAGCTGGAGTAACAGAAGGAAAACCAACCTCGCCCATTCCAGAAGGGAAATCGGACGTAGTTAAAACTTCGATATGGAAATCTGGAGTTTCATCTATTCGAAGCCAACGGAAATTATGAAAACCAGATTGTTGTATTTGTCCTTCCTGAATAGTAATCTCGGTGTTCAAAGCTGTGGAAAGAGCATCCGTTGCAGCACCCATTATTTGATTTTTAATATTTTCTGGATTTAGAGGAAAACCAGGGTCTACAACTGCATAAATTTTTTGAATTTTTAAGAAACCTTCCGTTGATACAGATACTTCAATAACATGGGCAATGTATGCACCATAACCTACAAATGCCGCAATTCCACGTCCCCATCCTTTTGGCAAGGAGTTGCCCCAATTGGAGTTTTTAGCAACTTGCCTCAAAACATTTTGAAGTTTAGAGTTACTTGTCAATCCTAATCGAAATTCCAATGGGTCTTTTCCAGCTAAATATGCAATCTCATCTATTACTGACTCAATAACAAAAATGTTTTGAGTATAATCAACAGAACGCCAGGGCCCTGTTCTCACACCAAAATGATGGCTGGCAGTAGAATTTTGATTACTTAATGTGTAATGGGGTTCTACAAAGGAGACATCTCCTTGAGATATCACCTTATGAAAAAAGCCAGTTGGCTTTCCTTGGCTATCAATACCAGCTTTAACAGCATGAACACTTGCAGGTCGGTAGTAGTCGAATTTAATATCGTCGGCTTTTGTATAAAAAAATAAAATGGGATAACCAGAGATTTTGGAAATTTTAGCCGCAATTACAACAAAATCATTGTTAAGCCTTCTACCAAATCCACCCCCAGAGAAAAGCACTTTTACTTTAACATTATTTTTGTTAATACCAAGGGCAGAAGCAACCATATTAATAGCTGCTTGGGGATCTTGCGTACCAGCACAAACCTCACACTTTCCATTATTAAAGTGGGCAAAAGCACTCATTGGTTCCATAGTCGCATGGGCAAGGAAGGGGACTTCGTAAACTTCTTCTAATTTTTTCACAGTGGTACTGGGTAATTCTGGTAATGTTCCAATTAAACTCTTAAATTTAACAAAAATCTGCTCAGAACTTAGATTAACATTCGGTCCCGAATTCCAAGATACCTTAAGTGCATCTCTTCCTTTCAAAGCTGCCCAAGAATTTTCGGCAACAACAGCAAGCCCTTCTGAAATATTATAAACTCCAAGAACACCATTAACTTTTTTTGCTTCAGTATCATCAAAACTTGCCAACGAGCCCCCAATGTAGGGACAACGAAGAATTACAGCATATTTCATACCTGGTAAACGAAAATCTGAACCGAATACTGCTTTCCCAGTAACAAATAAGGGCTCGTCCAGATTTTTTTGTGGCTTACCAAGCAATTTGAACTCCGAAACACTTTTTAATTTCACGGAATCTGCTGGGGGTATTGGCAATTGAATTGCTGTATCGATCAACTCACCATATGAAAGTTTTCTTGAACCGTCTTTTTCAAAAACATAACTATTCTCTGTGTAACATTTTTCAGGGGATATCCCCCAAATCTGAGCTGCAGCATTTATCAATAATTGTCTTGCTTGAGCACCTGCTCTTCGCAAAGTCTGCCAGAAAGACCTAACGCTTGTGCTTCCACCCGTTAATTGGTTACCATATTTCGAGTCACCTTCTGCACTTATCGGAGTAACTTTATTCCAGTCAGCATCAAGTTCTTCGGCAACGATCATTGCAAAAGTTGTTCTAACACCTTGACCAATTTCAGAACGAGCAACCGTCACAACAACCACATTTTCTTTTGTAATTTCTACCCAAATACTTGGTGCCAGACCAAATATTTTCCCCTCTTTGTCAAGAACAATCAGTTCAGCAAGCGCTTTATTATTAAAAGGGAAACCATAAATAACCCCAGCTAGGGTAAAAGCAGTGCCAAAAATAAATCTTCTTCTAGATTTATCAAATGTGCTTTCCATATTTTAGCCCTTTGTTGCGAATAAAATTGCTTGACGAATTTTATAATAAGTACCACATCTACAAATATGACCAGACATTTCTTTGTTTATTTCCTCAATTGTAGGTTTAGGATTTTTCGTGATAAGATAATAAGCTTGCAGAATCTGCCCGGGCTGACAGTATCCGCATTGGCTAACACTAAGCTCCTTCCAAGCAATCTGGAGAGGATGGTCACCATTTGCAGATAAGCCTTCTATTGTCGTAACCTCTTTACCTTCAACAAAACTTACTGGAACAATACAGGATTGTTCTGAAACCCCGTCAATAAGGACTGTGCAAGTTTTGCAAACACCTATACCACATCCATATTTTGTCCCAGTTAAATTCAAAATATCTCTAAGCACCCACAACAAAGGCATATCTGGGTCTGCTTCAACATTGTACTCATTTTTATTTACTCTTATTCTCATTTAGGTACCCAAAATAAACAACACAAAAATAAAAACAGTAATTCAAATTTATTATATCAATAATAGAAAAAATAAAAAAGAGGCGAAGTTTCGCCTCTTGGAAAAAATTTAAAAAAGTTATCAATTAATTAATCAAGGGTTTCTTAATTTGAAACAAATCTTCGATAGCTCTTTCGTAAACTTCCTTGGGCATAGCACCAACAGCAATTCTTGGTTCGTCATTAACTGGAATAAAAAGCACAGTTGGTATAGAACGAATTCCAAACATTGCTGTGAGTTCTTGTTCTTGGTCAGTATCGATTTTATAAAAATCGATTAGGCCTTGATATTCTTTATCCAATTCCTCTAAAATAGGAGTTACAGCTTTGCAAGGGCCGCACCAGTCAGCAAAAAAATCAATAATTGCTGGTTTTGTTCCCTTGAAAACCCATTGCTCATTGTTTTCGAAATCGAAAACTTTCTCGATAAATACATGCTTCGATAATAATTCCATAAAAATCTCCAAAAAAGGAATTAAACGAAAAGCAATATATATTATTTTTATTAAACAACTTTCTATTTATTAATTTCGAATATTTTCAACTGTGGAAATTTCTTATGAAAATTGGAATTGTTGGCCTACCTTATTCTGGAAAAACCACATTTTTTGAATCCTTAATTTGCTCTGAGACAAGCGAAGATATTTCCCCAAAAGGAAAATCGAAAATGTCAATCATTAAGGTTCCCGATGAAAGATTAGATTACCTTACCCAAATTTTTAATCCACGTAGAAAAGTTAATGCAACAATAGAAGTTGATGATTTTATGGGAAGTTCAAATCCCGAAATTTCTACTTACAATACTAAATTTTCAATTCTAGCAAAAAACTACGATGCATTCATTTTAATAGTCCGAGGCTTTGAAGACCCAACTATTCCTCACATAAAAGAAACGGTGGATATTGAAAGGGACATTAAAATTTTCACCGAAGACATTAGCATTTTCGATTTGTCTTTCTTGGAAAAAAGGCTTGAAAACATCGAGAAAGAAATAATTAGAAGCAAGAATAAGGAAGATTTAATTAGAAATAAGGAAATCATTACTAAGTGGTACGATAAATTGCATTTAGGTGTTCATTTAAGAGAATTAGAATTGACAAAAGAGGAAGAATTGATGCAAAAAAATTATCAACTTTTAACCTTTAAGCCTTTAATTATAGCAATAAATTTATCAGAAAATGAAATAAACAATTCAAATAGTAAAATTGAGACTGTCAAACAAAAATTTAGCACAAAAAATATTATAATTGAACCATTCTTTGCCAAAATCGAATTTGAGTTATCTCGACTACCAGAGGATGAGCGCAAAGTATTTATGGAAAATTATGGATTAAAGGAATCAGCTCTGGCAAGGCTTCTGCGTGTAGCTTACAATCTTCTTGGGTTGCAATCCTTCTTTACAGTAGGCGAAGATGAGTGCCGTGCTTGGACCATTCGCAAAGGAATGACCGCACAAGAAGCCGCTGGCTTAATTCATACCGACTTTTATAACAAATTCATAAGAGCTGAAGTAGTTCATTTCAAAGATTTCAAAGAATTTGGTTCCTTCGCAAAATGTAAAGAAAAAGGGGCATTTCATCTCGAAGGTAAAGACTACATAGTACAAGATGGTGATATTGTTCACATTCGGCACAATTAGTTTTTATGTTCAAAAAGCGAAGCCGCACTCCTACGCTTCCCATGTACGACGTTTCTAGGTACGAATTCACGAGAAGGTTTAATTTTTTTCTTAAATTCCTCGGGGAACTTTGTTAGAAAGCCTTTCACAGGCCAAGCAGCAGCATCACCTAAAGCACATATTGTATTCCCTTCAATATTAGAAGCAACAGAAAACAGCAAATCTAAATCTTTGGAAGTAGCATCTCCGTTGTAAATCCTTTTAAGTAGTTTTTCCATCCAACCGCAACCTTCACGACAAGGTGTACATTGCCCGCAGGATTCATGATGGTAAAAATGAGTTATTCTGTAAACAACTTTCACAATGTCTGTATCTTCATCCATAACAATCACACCACCAGTTCCTATGTGAGTTCCAAACTTTTGCAAGGATTCCTCATCCATCAAGGCTACCTCGGCTTCTTCCGCTGTTAAGGGAGGCATAGAGGAACCACCCGGAATAACAGCCTTCAAAGATTTATTCTTCCATATACCCCCGCAATGGTCATAAATTAATTCTTTCAAAGGTATTCCGGTAGGAAGTTCATATACTCCGGGTTTGTTAACATGCCCACTAACTCCAAAAAGCAAAGTTCCAGGATGTTTTGGTGCACCAATTCTACTGTATTCATCTCCCCCCATTGAAATTATTTTGGGAACAGCAGCTATTGTTTCAACATTATTGACAGTGGTTGGATACCCCCATAAGCCACGTTGAGCAGGAAATGGAGGCTTAAAACGTGGATAACCCCTATCTCCTTCAATAGAATTCATCAAAGATGTTTCCTCTCCACAAATATATGCACCAGCTCCTTTGTGAATATAAATATCTAAATAATAATCGTGTCCAAAAGTTTCCCTCATTTTGGCACCTACAAAACCGCGTTCGTAAGCAACATCTAGTGCTATTTGCATTAAGTTTATCCATTTATGATATTCACCACGAATGTAAATGTACGAGGTTTTGATTCCCATTGCATAGCCAGAAATCAAAATACCTTCAATCAATTGAAAAGGATTAAATTCAAAAATCTGCCTATCCTTGAAAGAGCCCGGTTCTGATTCGTCACCATTTACACAAAGATATTTTGGAACATCATTAGTTTTAGGCATAAAAGACCATTTCAAACCCGTTGGAAAGCAAGCACCGCCACGACCACGTAACCCGGACTTTTTAACCTCGTTAATAACTTCATCAGGGGTAAGCAGAATAGCTTTTCGGTATGCCTCAAAACCACCGTTTGCGAGGTAGACATCAAAATTGCTTAGATTTGGTATATCTGGTAACAACAACTTTGGATATTTGTACATTTCCAAACCAAAAAAAGACTAATTTACAAAATGGGTTTCAATATTAACAATTAAATAAAGATTAATTTTTAAATAAATATTTTATTGAGCAAGCCTTAACCAAATCTTTAAGGCGAATTACACAAAAATATTTCTGTCTGTCACTTATATTCAAAGGGTACTGAACTTTTGTTTCACCAACAGGGATGAAGCTTATGTTTCGGGCAAAAATACAATTGCCTAACAAATCATATAGAAATACTTCAAGATTTTGCAGTGACTCGGTTGCAAAAACATTCAATTGAATAAAACTATTAGATAAATAAACATCAAATTTGGGAATTAATTCAGAGGAAATTAATCTTAAATTTGGCATACAAACGCTATCAATTTCAACAGACCCATTTTTGGTTACTACTTCTGGAATAACCGAACCGTAAAACTCAAAGTTTGATATACTTAAATCAGAGTGTTTTTGATCGCCTATTAAAATCATTCCTTCGAGGTAAAGCAAAACACCTTCCGATAAAATTTGCTTGTTTGAATTTAAAACTACTCTTATTTTCCCACTTCTTGAATCGACATAGTGATTAATTACGAATGACCCAGAATATACACTCGATACATAAAAAACACGATTATAATAGTTTATATCAAATTTAAGCGAATCAAAACCTATGTATGAATTATTTTGAAACTTGAAATTAACCGGGATCTTCGCAATAGTGAAAGGTTTGAACTTATACTTATCAATCGAAATTTCAAACCTTTCTGGAATGGGTGCTTTCCCTATTCCTTTTAACACAACATTCACAGTTTTATTGCATGGGAAACCTAAGACAATTTCAACAATAGAAACAAACGAACCTTCACTAACTGGTTTAAAAACAATATCAAATTCTAAAGTATCAGAACTTCTGACAAAACTATCAATGTTACCTTTTGGGTTTATACTAAAATTTTCTTCGTCTAACAAACTTGATTTATTAATACTAATTAAGGTGTCCCCAACGTTTGAAATTAATAACTTCTGAGTCTTGGATGTACCAATCTCAACCTCACCAAAGTCAATAGTATCTCGGCTTAATAAATATTTTCCTTGGACAAATTCCCCTTTGACATAAATTGTGTGGGTTGTTCCACAAGGTTCAAGAATAAAATTAAGTTCACCAAAATACTTGCCATTATTTATTGGATTAAAAACAAAAATTAATTCCGTACCATTAGCTAGCAAAGAGTCTTTGGGGAAAATGACTTCGAAATGTTGGGAGTAATTAACTGATTTTATTTTAGTTAATCCAAGTGTATCCCCAATAATACTGACAAAATTAGACTTTCTAAGAACTTTCTGATTGTCGCAAGTAAATATTCGACCAAAATCAATCGTATCTGTGGCCAGAGATACAATAATACCCTTTTTATAATATTCAACCTCCAAGGAATCAAAAATTGAACAAGGGTTGAGCAAAATGTAAATTTTGGTTTTATTCGCACCCAAATTATTTGGAATCAAATCAAACTCAATCAAAGAAGAATCTAAGCTTTTCGTAATTGAGAAAGGATTAATTATTTTAACATCATTATTTTCGGATTTGACACTAAATGTTAAGTCTAAACTGGATTTGTTCAACAAAAGAAAAGACAATCTTTTTGATACATCGCATTCACCAAAAACTAAATTATCAGAAAAGTTCCTTTCTATTGAATATTGTATTTTCTCTACTTTACCGATTATTGGAATAACCAAAGAATCAGTAATATTAGAATAATTGTAAAAAATTTTGATTAATCCATTGTAAGTTCCGACAGCAGTCTTAGGAAGTTTAAATTTAAATGTAATTTTCTTTCCAGGAATTAAGTTAACTGGTAAAGCGGGTTCCAAAATTTCAAAGGGCTTATCCAAAATAAGTCTATCTAAATTAATTTCACCATCTGAGCTATTTATTAATGTAAATGAGCTATCTATTGCCAACTCGAAACAATCGGGAACTGTACCAAAATCTATGCTTTTCTCGGTATAAATGAGTACAGTTTTTGCTTTGGTACCTTCGAATGCAATTGTGTCAAATAAATTACAATTTTTTTGCAAAAACATTTTTGAGGTTATAATACCCGAAGACAAAGGTTTAAATCTCACCAAAAGATTAACATTTCCTTTTGGTAAAACCATAATCGGAGGTTTTGGAGAAATTAGTGTAAAAGTATTGTTGTCAAAGGAAATTTTTTCAACAACAACCGTATCTTCCCCAATGTTGGTAAGTGTTATTACTGTATCCTTTTCTACTTCATCTTTATCAACAAATACTTTTATTAACTTTGGATTGATTGTCAAATTTAAATTTAGGAACTTAACTCTGACTTTTGGTGTATAGGTTACACAAAAATCATTTGTAGCAGAGAAATAATAAGTACCGTTGGACGAAACACTCCATTCTGATTTTTCTGCCTCGTCAATTTGATTGTTGTCCTTGAAAAATTTGTACTTAAACCAGCCAAGAACATCGAATTTCAAACTTTCACCGGGGCATAATATAAAAGTGGTATCATTAAGTATTAGTTTCCCATTGGCTTGTAGGATTAATTGTGGATATTTTACAAAAGACACTGCAATTGACTCAGAAATCGTAGAGCAACCAAGTGTATCAACTACCTCCACACGATAAGAACCAGAACTGAGTACAACCAAGCTATCAATTCCTTCTTTAATTAGGTTTCCACTTTCAAACCATCGAAAATTAACTTTTCCATATCTAAATGAATTTTGAACTTTAATAACAACAGTGTCCCCCTCGCAAATTTTCGTCGCACCTTTTGATAGCAATATCTCAGGTTTTGGTGGACTAATTTTTTCAACTTCTACTTGTGCAAAATTTCTTTCATTATATGAACGACCTCTTGCATTTGTTTCATCACCATCTTCATTAAAATCATCGAATCTGAAACGAAAGGCGTAGATTCTGTACACATATTTTCTCCCACATTGCAAACTATACCTATCAACAAAGCGTGTTGCTTGAGAAGCGTTAATAATACCGACAATAATTCCGGAACCCAAATTATCGCCAACAGTATATCTACGTCCGTCAACTGGAGGAGTGACGCTAGAAAGTAAATCGTGAGGAATTCGCACAAACAAATAACCAGCTAAACTATCCTGCGGAAAAGGATCTATCATAGGATTCCAGGATAAAATAACACTGTCCTTGAATACTCTTGCAATTGCAGAAGGAGAATTCCATTTGGGGTCCCTCAAGCTTCTCCAGAATAATTGATTTTGATTGATATAACCTGTTCGATTATTTGGTTTTCCTTTGGTAATTAAATCTGCCGATTGGGTAGCTTCCTCTCCCCTTGTGTCGAATCCTTTATTGTAGGCCGAAAGTGTTTGTCCAGGGCATACTCGGACTGTAACCCCACCTCGAGTAATGCTTCCAACATGACAAATTTTGGGTTCGGGAATATTCACCCAGTCACCACCAGAGGAAGGCATATGTGCAAGTGCATGCACGTGATTGTCATTTGGGTCTAGAATCTGAACAATTTCACTTTCTTGTGCGATATTTAAAGCTTTTTGGTACCATTCGGGACCAACAATACAATTAAAACATCTTTTCTCGAAGTATGTTTCATCCTCAGCGTCTATTTCTATAAAACCATCTCTTTTATCAACATCTACACTTTGATATGGCGTGTATCGGTGATTGATAACTATAATAGTTCCCGCTCGAAGATTTCGCCAAAGGGGGTGATTTTTAAAACGCACACCACCAGTCCATTGTGACGGAGGTGGGGTTGAACCGGCATTGTCCCTTAATGTATATCCAACGAGATCAATGTTATCTTCTATGACGAGTAATTCAGTCCATTCTCCAACTGGGTCTCCAGTAACATTATAATATTCACTAACAACTACTTTTTGTGAGAAAAGGAATTTTGGTACAAAAAAAATTAAAGTTAGTATTATAAAATATCTAAACATTTTTTTCCTTCCATTAAGAAATACAAAATTAACCTTCAAAAGTGAAAGATAAGTTAATATTACTCAATGATAATATTTTAACCTTAAACTAATCAATCTCGTCGTTGCTAAATTTCCAACCATTTCTACATAATAATAATCTAATAGATTTTGAATTCCCAAATTTAAGGAAACTGGAATTTTAAAATAAGCAAAATCGAGCCCTAAGTTCAAATCAACAACATAAATAGGAACAATAGCATCGTAATCCTGCACTTGTAATCGAAGCATGTCGTCCAACCTTTCTATTTTGCTGATATAACGAAAATCAATAGACAAAGAAGCAAATTTATATGGAATAGAAACAGTGGAAACAAATAAATAACGAGGCCGATATTTCAAAACCATATTTTCCTTTAAATCTCTCGGCTCAATAGCAGTTAATCCAAAAGAAAATGGTATTTTGTTTAATAACATTGTTTTAAATGAAACTTCAGCACCAAAAATCTGAGCACGTGCAATGTTATCAAAGCGAATAATTGGCCTAACCTCCCTTTGAAAACTCGGTTCGATCAAATCATTGTAATAAGAATAAAATAAAGAAAAGTCCACTATGAAAGGTTGTAGAAATTTACTGAACTCCAGTAGCACACCAACTTCTGCAGACCATGAGAATTCAGATTTAAGATTATAATTTGGAACAACTTCAAAGCCACCATATTTAATAGTTGCAAACCTCTCTGCTAAGGAAGGGCTACGGAAACCTCTACCAATCGAAAACCTTATACTTTTTTCATCATCAAGCAAGTAGTTAAAACCAATCTTTGGAGATACTTCCAAATATTGCCTCGAAGAGTCCGATTTTTCCAAATCAAATCTACTTCCAAAGGTAATTGTTGAATTAAGGAATCTGCTTAATTCAATCTGGGCAAATAAGGAAGCCAGATTTTGCTTATGCCTCCCATAAATGCTTGAAAAAACCCAATTTCGTGTATAATTTAAACCATAGGTAAGTAGCGTATTGTCCATTAAATGAGAATTAAATTGGAGCTCACTATTTAACGAATATGCTTGACTTTGTCTATATTCAGGGTTTTGCTTATCTAATTTATTATCTAGATTAGTATGAAATAAACCAATCTTAAGGTTGATAAAAGTTCCAGGTGTTAAAATGAATTTATGGTCTACCGAAACGTTGCTTTTCTCGGATACTAAGTATCTTGATAAATCTGTACCAGTTGGTGGTCGAGTTGCACTATCGAGACTATTCCAATAAACCCAGTCATTCCTTTTATCAGTGCTAAAAAAACCCAATAAAGTTAGCTTTCCATAGTTTTTAAAATCTTTAGTCATTTTTGAAAAGATATTAAATCTTCTGCTCTTGTCGAACAAACGATAACTTTCATCCAAAACGTAATTAGTTCCAATTAAAATTTTGAACAAATCGAAGTTTTGGCTGTAAAACCCTCCCACAATGTTTTTTGAACTTAGATTTTCAGAATATTTCCATTGCTCATATTTTGGTTTTGTATAAACACCCCCTTGAAGAGTAATCGAATAATGAAGAGAATCCGATGGTTCCTTTGTGATTACATTAATCACACCACCAATAGCACTTGAACCATAAAGACTTGATCCCGCACCCTTTACTATCTCAATGTTGGCAATAGCTTCGGGAGGTATAATGTCAAATTTAGCATCGGCATTGTCCCCAGAAAGCATTGGAATTCCATCAACTAAATAAGAGACTCTTGAGCCAACGCCAAAAGAAAAGCCAGAAGAACCACGAATATTGATATTGTCTTTGTTAACAACAATACCAGAAACATAACGCAATGCCTCGTCCAATCGAACATAGTTTCTTTTGGAATAAATATCATTGGAAATAAAAGATATACTTATTGGAACTTCTTGAACAGTTTGCAACTTCTTTGTAGCGGAGACTACCAACTCTTGTGTTTGTATTGTTTTAGTTTGAAGAAAAATTACCAAAGTATCGTACAGTGGTACTTTGATAGAAAACTTACGAGTTTCGTACCCAACAAAAGAAACTATCAAAGAATACTTACCCTTACTGACTTTAGAAAGTAAAAATTTACCATTTTTATTTGTTAGCCCACCATAATTTGTTCCTTCGAGCCTAACTGTGGCACCAACCAAAGGTTGTTGGGTATTTAAATCAAAAATAAAACCGACTATATCGTAGGATTTTGAACAATAACCTAAACAAAAAAGGAACATGAAAAGTGAAATTAACAGCTTCATAATATCAAAATGGTTGTTTGGGTAAGTTTTTAAAATCTACTAAAATATCAATTTTCTCAACAATTTGACCTTTTGAAACTAAAATTTTTTTTGGTTTTCTTTCGTACGACATTTCGTCGGAATATACCCCAACTACTCTCCATTCGAAAATTGTACCATACCTTATAGCAACAACAAGGTAGCGAATTTCTTCGGGCGGCTTTTCAATTTTCAACTTAAATGGAATTGTATCCAAAAATCTTGGCAAGGTATCAGAAATAAAAGCATTTCCTGCAATTACATCATTCAAAATATCTTTGGGTGGGTATTCTTTAAACCCAACAACTCTCATTTCCAGTGCGGAATCTGGGTTAGGCCAGCTATTAGAGCCTGAAATTACAATAACTCTACCTTTTACATAGGAGTCTCCTTTGGGAATGGTGGGATCAAGCCCCTCTTGACAAGAAAGCAAAAATATTAGAACAACCAAAATTGACGGAATTACTTTACAATTGCAAACTTTTTTAGCGAAGAAGTAATCCAACTACCATTCTCCAACTTAGTCACTCTAAAATAATAAATTCCAGGTAAAATTTTATGATTAGAATTTTGTAAGTCAACAGAAACTCCACCCAACAATCTTAGGTTTTCAACCTCCAAAATTTTTGTCAAATGCGAGTCGAAAATCTCGACCTTGGAATCGGATGGAAGATTTGCAAAAGTTATTTCATAGGAGTAATTTAAATTCAAAGGATTCGGGTAAGCAAAAGCATCTTCTATTCCTTCTGCTTGCCTTGTAATTGCAATGGTGTTATAAGGTGGTTGAACAAACTTACTTTTGTCCTTTGAATAAATTTGACCCAAAATCAAATAAAAATCTAAGCCTAATGAGAAAATATTTGGTTCCTTTGAAATCACTAAACTAATCGTGTTTTCGTTCTTAAGTTTAACATCTTGTATCACTCCAAAAGGCTTAATTTTGTAGTTACCAAGGTCAAGAGCAGAATTAATATCCAAAGGCATTGGAAAAACAATTTCAAGACTATTCCTATCAATAAAATTCAAACGCTCGTATGTTAATACTGTGCTTCCCTTATTAACAAACTCAACAAAGAATTCTAAACTTTTTGGTTGTGTATAATTACCCCAATAATCTCGAAAGCTATCCAGAAAAACGAGATATTTCCCATATTCAAATCCCTCGAAAGTTGTAATAATTAAAGAAGTATCATTAGATTTAATCATAGAAGCAATTTGAAGAGTATCCCCAAACTCCTGAATCATAACACTTTCTTTGAAAGGAATGTTAGATTCCGAAAGTTTACCTTCGAAACATACCAAAATTTGATTATCATTCAAGGCATATGCTTTCAATGGCTTGGTTAGTGTAGTTTCAAAAATAAATACCGGATTGGAAAAATAACTCGGGTTAAAATTACCTATAGTATCAATCCCTTTTACAAAAAAGGTTCTTTCTCCAAAAATATAACTCCTTCTAATAGCAAAGAAGTCATTCGAAGTTGAACCAACAAAATTCAATAAATTGGTATATTTATCTAATTCAAAAATCTGATACAAATTTGCATTCGAAACTTTGTCCCATTTGATAAATATTGTATCATTTAAATTTACCCAACCATCTGCATTTTTTGGTATTTCAAGATTGTTTGAAGAAGAAAATTCGAAAAAATTCAAACCGTCCCAACGGGAAACACCAAATTCATTTACACCGTTTTGGTCAAAATCTCCAATAACAACCGAATTCGAGTAAACAAATGGAAGCCATAGAATTGCTATGAACTTATCTGCATTTTTATCATATTTTAACACATACAAATTTGGAAACAATGAAAGAAAAATTTCATCCCCTAATTGATAGTCTGCATTTCCACTTGCCATACCATTCCTGTAAAAAAATCCTTGGGGTGTAGCTCCAATTCTTGCACCCCAAAAGTTCATCTCTTCTTTAATCTCGTATAAATTAAATCCCTTACTTCGTAAAGTAAAAAATTTCCAAATGGTGGAATATTCATACCAAAAATCTTCTGTCATCGTATTTACTCCAGCAGTAAAACAAAGGACAGGTTTTTCAGTTCCAGAAAAATTTGAAATGCAACTTGATATTGAGAAAGGATCAACATCCAACTTGTAAAAAAACTCCAAATTAAATCTATAATCTTGGGGATTATATTGATAAATAAGTAAATACCCGGAAGTAGTGAAAAAAGACAATTCAAAATTTCCATCATTATCAAAATCACCAATTTGTACACCAGGCTTAGTTCCAACTGAACCAAAAGTATCCAAAGGGGTAATTTGATACTTAAGAATATATTTGCTTAGTGAAAATTTATAAATGAGAATAGATGAATTGTTGTTACAAATAATCTCATCAAATCCATCACCATCAAGGTCGCAAAACCCCGAAGCCCAAAGAGTTTCATTTAATCCACTTTCAAACAAAACATTTTTGAAAAAGTTGTCGCCAGACTCTGGTTCAAAAATGACTGTTCGTCCAAAACTTGTTGTAATTATTTCGTCGAATTCATTTCCATTAGAATTTCCAATATCAGTTGCAACAAAAGGCTTTGAATATTCACTTTTCTTAATGAAAATTGAGTCTTTAAAAATGTAATATTGTAAATTACCCCATTCCAAATTATTGTATGGATTTATCAACAAACCAAATTCATTAATCTGTTTAAACTTAATCATCTGAGGAAAAACATACGATATAGGTAAAGTGTTGTATTTCTTATTAATTGGTCTTTGGACTTGCTCAATGTAATTATTAGCTACTAATGTATCGTACAAAATAACCCCACTTTTCGTTCTGTGTTCAACTATTATTAAAAGCCTTTGAAATGGTAATTGACTAGTCTTCAAGACTATTGGAACGTTATGTTGTTTTGCATATAAATTATCTGAATATTTCCCAACAAGAGAATGTCCATTATAAGAATAAACAATGCAAAATGTTGGAATATTTGTAATTGAAACATACAATGGCAGATTCTTTGTTTCGTAAATTGTATTAATAATTTTGCTGTCTAGAATGACCAGTTTATTGTTGCTATCATAAACAAATATTTTCCTGACAACATTAAATCTGTTGCCATTCTTTAAATTCATTGATAAAACAAGAGAATAACTTCCAGGTTCTATATCATGAAGATCAAGAAAAGTTGAATCAATTATCCTTTGCGATTGTTGTTTAATCAATAGTGATTTTTTCAAAATTGTGTCATTAACAAACAAATTCAAATCGAAACTATCAAAGAATGGGGAGTAAACTGAAAACATAACTTTAAGTTGGTTTATTTTGCTTTTGCTTATCTCTTCAAATTCATAAGGATAAGCAATTTCAACCTTGGAAGTACCAAGAAACTTTACTGCATCCCCAGCATTAACCAATCCTTGATTATAACTTCTTTTATCCTTTTGTAATGGAGTTTGCGTGGATTTCAATATTGACTTTATTTCGCTTGTTTGCAAGGAGGGGTTAATTTCCAATAACAAAGCTACAATACCAGATACAATTGGAGAAGAGAAAGATGTACCTGAAACAGTTTTGTAACCTCCTTCTAAAGTAGTTGTTACAATCTCGTAGCCCGGGGCAAAAATATCGATCCTTTTACCATAATTACTGCTTTTAGCAATGAATCCATTTTTTGTGGTCGCTCCTACGGACAATACTTCAGGATAATCCGAAGGAAAATGTTCAATTATCTTCCCATCGTTACCTGCCGAAGCAATGATAATGCATCCCATTTTTGAAGCAAATTTAATCGCTTCTTTAAGCAAATTAGAATCGTAATTAGTCCCAAAAGAAAGGTTTAAGACATTAACTTTAGTTAGTCCAGCATAAACAATAGCCGAAGCAATATCCTTAATTTCAGCATTTCCAGTAACATCAAATGCTCTTAAGACAACAATTTTTGCACTTGGGGCTACACCAACTATTCCAGTTCCATTAAGTCCAGCACATATGACACCAGCAACCAAAGTCCCATGGCTATGTTCATCTTCAGGTATTGGATCGGGTTCAACAAAATCACCAAAATTACCCACCACTTGGTTTACAAAGTCGTAACCAATCACATCATCAACAAAGCCATTACCATCATCATCGATACCATTTAAGTCCCCAAAAATTCCATTTAGTTCTAGCGTATCGGACCAGGGTTCGAAGGTTCCATTCTTGTTATTATCTTCAAAAGGATTAATCCAAATTCTATCTACAAAATCTTTGTGATAAATATCCAAACCTGTATCAACAATGCCAACTCGAATACCATTTCCTTTAGCGTTTTCCCATGCAAGAGGAATATTGATAGCATCAAGATACCATTGCTCTTTAAATAATTCGTCTTGGATATCGAGAGATTTTAAGGTAACTTTGAAATTAAGTTCAACAAATTCAACCCCATACTGCTTCAAATCATAAGACAATTTATGTTCGGTAAAATTATCAGAAACTTTTATAATTGAATACTTTTGTAAATTCACCAAAAGTTCTTGTGATTCTTGGGTAAAATCTTGCCCTTTTTTTTTCAATATATTTTCAATTACCTTAGTTGTTGGTAATTCTTCGATCAGAGAATTGTATGTTTTTTCGATTAGAGGAACAAATCTCTGTTTACTTTCCAAATCCTTAAATTTAATAATAAATGAAGAAGAATAACATGAAATTGAGAATAATAGAAAAAAGGAAAGCAAAACCCATAAATTTTTAATTTTCATTATCTCGTAGTAATAAAAATTTTTAAACGAATTTAATTGTTGAATATTAATTAATT
>FMJZ01028210.1_pt1 | contig 49455 bp, 52 predicted proteins | sample 1987881 | NCBI WGS metagenome assembly FMJZ01 (sample SAMEA4378227, study PRJEB15110) | soil metagenome | biome: soil; feature: Field; material: Soil | place: India | collected 2015-03-11 | depth 0 m
CAGCAATAGCTACACCTAAATTGTATAATCCTTGAAGACAATAAGAAATAGCATTAGGATTACCAATATTAGACTCTCCACAATAATTTGAAATAAAATCTATTGGATTTTGTCCAAAAGTTTGCAAGGGTAATAATAGTAAAAAAATGAAATAAATTAATAAGAAATTAAACTGCATCTTAATTTTTTCTCAATTTTTCATTAATATAATTTAATAAATCATCGAAATGAACTCTATCTTGTTTAGCTGTATCTCTATCTCTAATAGTAAATGTATTATCTTCAAGTGATTGGAAATCAACCGTTAAACAAAATGGTGTACCTATTTCGTCTTGTCTTCGATAGCGTCTACCAATTGAACCACTTTCATCATAAAAAACAATATAATAGTTCTTTAAATAATTATAAATTTCTTTTGCTTTTTTTATTAAGTTATCTTTATTTGAAAGTAATGGGAAGATAGCAATTTTTATTGGTGCAACCTGAGGAGCAAGTTTTAAAACTATTCTTTTTTCTCCATCAATTTCATCTTCATCATAAGCATCACAAATTAAAGCCAGAAAAATTCTTTCCACTCCCCAAGAAGGTTCAATAACATAAGGAATTATTTTTTTATTTTCTCTTTCATCAAAATAAGATAGATCTTTACCAGAAAATTTATTATGAGCCGATAAATCATAATCACCCCGATGAGCAATACCTTGAATCTCGTCATCACCAAAAGGAAATTTATAATAAATATCAATAGTTCTTTTTGAATAATGGGCTAATTCTTCTTTTGCTTGCTCATAGATTATTAAATTTTTTTCTTTAAAGCCAAGAAATTTTGTATACCAGATTAAACTTTTTTCTAACCAATAATTTAACCAATCAAAATTATCTTGAGGGTGAATGAAAAATTCAATTTCCATCTGTTCAAATTCTCTCATTCTAAAAATAAAATTTTTAGGTGTAATTTCATTTCGAAAAGCTTTACCAACTTGAGCGATTCCAAAAGGTAACTTAGCTCGATAAATTTTTAAATATTTATCAAAATTAACAAAAATTCCTTGAGCTGTTTCTGGTCTTAAAAAGGCTTGATAGGCTGATTCTTCTGTCGGACCAACATAAGTTTTGAACATTAAATTAAATTTTTTAGGTTCAGTTAAATTTCCACCACAAAGTGGGCATAAATAATTTTCATTATTCTTTTTCACTTCACCATATTCACCCTTGAGATAATGATCGTACCTAAATCGATTATGACAATTTTTACACTCTATTAATAAATCATAAAAATTTTCTAAATGACCTGAGGCTTGAAAAACTTCTGATTTACTAATTATCGGTGTTTCCAATAAGAAAATATTATTTTCTTGAAGAATAAAATTAAACCACAAATTTTTAATATTATTTTTCATTAAAACCCCTAAATGACCAAAATCATAGAAACCCTTTAAACCGCCATATAAATCATAAGAATAAAAAACAAATCCTCTTCTAGTAATTAAATTAACTATTTTTTCAAAATTAGACATTATTTTAAATTTTTGAATTAATTGCTATTTAATATTTAAAACTGTTATTGGTCGCGTTTTAATCTCAAAAATTTTTTGAGAAAATTTCCCTTGAGCAGTAATGTTAAATTCAGGTAATACAACGAAATCTCTAATATCACCGTATAGAGGCGGAGTAACGCTAATTTGAAAAGCAATTTGATAAGGTGGATAGACATCACAATAACCATACGAAAGATCATTAATTAAATAACTAAATTCACCTGTATCTGGATTAAATTGCAAATTATTAGTATCAAAATTTAAATCAAAATTTCCCGTTAAACTCACTCCTAAAGGTATTTTCCCTTTAATCATTACATTTTGAAAATCTTCTCCAAAGGAACAAATATTAAAATAAGCACTTAGTGTAGTTTGTTGACCTTTAACTAATGGGAATGGACCGCTATTAGAAAAATATTTATCATAAGTAATTTTAGGTTCTATTTTTATTTCGCCTGGAATAACTTTTGTTTCCTGAGTTTCGACAGTTAATTTTTTTGAAAGAATTTGAACTTCGGGAGGTATTGATTCTGTTTCTAAAACTGCTTTGGTTATTAAGGTTAAATCTTTTTTACCTGCTGGGTAGTTATTGACAGTTTTAATAGTAAAACGCACTGAATTTTTATTACCAGGTTGAATAGAAATTAATTCTGGTTTATTCCTTGCATTCCAAATAATTGAATTCTCAACAGGAGAAAAATAGCCATCAGTATTAATAGACTCAAAGTTAAAATCACCACTCAAATAAACTTTTACTTGTACATTTTCTAATGAAATTTTAGATTTATTTTCCCAAGTAATTTCATAAGTTAAATATTTATTTAACTCAACTAAATAATCGGATGGATTAGAAGTAATAAACAATCTGATTGGGCTCTCAATAATATTTAAAGTTAAATTATAAGTTTTCAAAGCAAACTTTTTATTTCGATAAATAATTTCAGGTTTAAAAGAAATTAAAGCATTATTAACAGGATGCGTTATTTTTGCAGTTATATTAATTTCTTCAGGTTGATTAATTTTTATTTGGTTAAATTGCCATTCCAATCCATAAGTAGGTGGAGGTTCAATCACTAAAGCTTCAATTCGAGGATTGGTTTCTAAAGATAAATTTAAATCATAAGTGGCTTCGGCAATATTGGTAAACTTAAGTGAAAGCAAAAACGGTTCATTGGTAAAAATTTGATTAGGAGCGAAAACTTGAAATAAAATAGGTTCTTTATTAACAGTAATTAACAAATTTTTAGTTAAAGAAAATGATTGATTTTTCTTAGGGCTTAAATAATAAAGTTCAACATTAAGATTTAAATTTTTCCCAACATTAGCAAGAAAAAATAATTTAACTTTAATTTCTTTGCTCTCTTTCGACTGGAAATTACCCAAGTTATAAACAATTTTATTCTCCTCTGGATTATCAAAAGAGTAAATACCTTCATCTAATTTAATAATTGCTTTTACTTCATTAATTTCGTAATTAGAACCATTAGTTATTTTTATTGAGTATTCGTAGTTTTGGAGAGAGTTAACTTCAATTGGACCAATGATTTCAATATTAATTCCTTTTAAATAAATACTACGATAATAAAAAATAAATGAAAATATACCAACACTAACTAAAAATAATAAAAATGAAATAATAAAAATTTTTTTCAAATTAAATTTAAAAAATGGAAACAGACTTGCTTCTTCTAATTGTTGTTGCCAATCTTCTTCTTGGGCTGGCGATTTTAATTTCTTTCCCCAAATTTTTTTAACTTTACCTAATCGCTCTGATTTAATTTCACCATATAACTCTTTTTCTAATTTTTCTTCTAAGGAAGAATCTTCTTTGGGAATCTTATCTTCCATTATTCTATAAATTATAAATTAATTTCTTTCAAATGACTTTTAAAAATTCTCTTTAAAAAATCTATTAATTTTTTATCTTTAATATACAAAAGTTTATTATTTTTGTAGTAAAAAACTAAATTTTTATAAAATTGGGCATCAATTTTCTCATAACTTGGTTTACGACAGCGATAACAATAAAATTTAGCACCACGGTAATAAACATCACCACTAAGCTGTCGGTTACATTTACTACAATGAGTTAAATTAGGTGTTATTCCTAATTCTTCAAAAATTGAATTCAAAAACCAAATTAAAAAAGTTTTTTTATGTTTTAAGAGATAATAATCTAAATTGATTATTTGATTAAAAAAAGTAGAAGAAACTGAAAATAAACTAAAATATCTTAAAAATCTTAGTGCCCATAGATAAGAATAAGGAAATTTTTTAAAAACTTTAATCGGTATTTTAAATGGTAAAAATGATAATATTTTAAAAAAATTCAACTCGGAGACTAAAAAAAATCTACCCCAAACTCCTGGTTGAATAACAGAAATAAGCTTACTTTCACTTCTATTAATTCCATCAATTCTTGCTTTGATAATTCCTAATTCTTGTGTTAAAATATAAATAAGTGCTGATTTTTCTTTAATATTTTTTTTTATTAAAATTAAACCATTAATCTTTACATACATATAATGGATAGATTAAAAACAAAAAAATTAAAAACAATTTTGATATTTTTTATTTTAACATTAAATATTGCTTTAGCAATTACATTTTCATATTCGAAACCTAACTTCAATTTTGAATTTGATTTAAAAAATACTAAAGAAAGCTCAAAAAATTTACTTGATAATTTTTTCCTTTCTAAATTACCTGGAGTTAGTCAAGAATACGATAAACTCTTACTAAAGGTTTGGCAAAAAATAAATAATTACTATATAGAACAAGAAAAAATTAATCCAGATAAGGCAGCATTTGAAGCTATTCGGGGTATAGTAAAATCTTTAGAAGATCCTTATTCAGAAATTTATACCCCGAAGCAAGCAAAAATTTTTGAAGAAGATTTATCTGGTAAATTTTGTGGTATGGGAGCAGAAATTGGATTTAGGAATAATGTTCTTACAATTATTTCTCCGCTTGAAGGTACACCAGCAGAAAGAGCAGGTATAAAAGCTGGAGATTTAATTTTAAAAATCAATAACGAAGATACAGCTAAGATGACTTTAGAAGAAGCGGTTTCGAAGATTAGAGGGGAATGTAAAACTAAAGTGATACTTACAATCTTTAGAGAAGGTTGGGAAAAAGAAAAAGAAATTGAAATCATCAGAGAAGAGATAAAAATTTTACCAGTCAAAAGTGAATTTATTCCTCCTAATATTGGATATATAAAAATTAATAGCTTTAATCAAGAAACATTAGCTGATTTTTTAAAAAATTACAACAGCTTAAAACAAAAAGGGGCTAATAGGTTTATTTTAGATTTAAGAAATAATCCTGGTGGTTATTTAGATACTGCTATTAATCTATCAGAATTATTTATTCCAAGAGGTAAGGTTATTTTAAAAGAATTATGGGGTAAAGAAAAAAATAAAAAAAGAGTAGTTTCTGAAGGACCAGGTTATTTGGCAAATGAAAAAATTGTTGTTTTAGTTAATAAAGGAAGTGCTTCAGCTGCAGAAATTTTTGCCGGTGCTTTAAGAGATAATTTAGGAACAAAATTAATAGGAGAAAAAACATTCGGTAAAGGTAGTGTCCAGCAAGTATTTAAAATTGATGATTATTTATTAAAATTAACTGTGGCTTATTGGTTAACTCCTTCGGAAATAAAATTAGAAGGTCAAGGATTAGAACCTGATATTAAAATTGAAGATAAAAAAGAAAACGATAAAGATTTAATTTTAGAAAAGGCTAAAGAAATTATTAATAAATACTAAAAATAAAAATGGCAAAAAAAATTAAAAAAGACAAAAATTTACCTGTTCTTCTTTTGGAAGATATTCCTCAAGTTGGTAATCAGGGTGAAATTAAAAAAATCAAAAGAGGGTTTGTTGCTTTTTTAATTCGACAAAAAAAAGCAATAGTAGTTAATAAGAATAATCTGAAAAAATTAGAAAATTTAAAATTAATTGCAGAAAAAAATAGAGAAGAAAGAATTCATAGATTGAATCAATTAAAAGAAGAAATAGAAAAATTAATTTTTGAAACTACAATAAGAGTTGGCCCCAATAAAGAAATTTATAATTCTGTTAGTGCAAATGATATTATTAGCTTTCTCAAAAAACACGATATTAATGTAACTCGAAATCAAATTGAATTAGAAAAATCAATAAAAACAGTTGGTGAATATTTAATACCAATAAATTTAGGACACGGAATTAAAGCCACTCTTAAAATTATAGTTAAAGAAGAAAAAGTAAATATTTAAAATCTACTTAAATAAGCATACTTTAATTCTGAAAAAATTTATTGTATAATTTTATTTGAAATGTTTTCGTTTAATAGATTTACAATTAAGGCGCAAGAGGCTTTACAAAAAGCTCAAGATTTAACTTTAAAATATCATCATTCAGAAATTAAAGGAATACATTTACTTTATGCCCTGCTTTTGCAGGATGATACTATTGTTAATGATATTTTTAAAGAAATAAAAATTGATAAAAATTATCTTATTCAAATTGTTGAAGAAGAGCTTAATCGGATGCCTAAAATTTTTTCTGTAACAAATATTGGTCAAATTTATTTAGCCCAAGAAACATTTCAAATTTTGGACCAAGCTTCTTTAATTGCCAGAAAATATAATGATGAATTTATTTCTGTTGAACATATTTTTCTTAGTTTAACAGAAATTAGATCGGTAGCTAGATATATTTTAGAAAGATTCGGATTAACGACTGAAAGAGTGTCAAAAGTTTTAAATCAACTAAAGAAAGGGCAAAAAATAACAGACGAAAGTCCGGAAACAAAATATCGTGCTTTAGAGAAATATAGTGTTAATTTAACTGATTTAGCTCGTCAGAAAAAATTAGATCCAATTATTGGTAGAGAAAAAGAAATTAAAAGAATCATAGAAATTCTATCGCGCCGAACGAAAAATAATCCCATTTTGATTGGTGAACCTGGTGTGGGAAAAACTGCTATTGTCGAAGGTTTAGCTCAAAAAATAGTTAATAATGAAGTGCCATATTCTTTAACTGGTAGAGAAATTGTTTCACTAGATTTAGGAGCTTTGATTGCCGGTGCTAAATATCGTGGTGAATTCGAAGATAGATTTAAGTCTATCTTAAGAGAAATAAAAAGTAATCCTGGAAAATTTATTATCTTTATTGATGAAGCGCATACTTTAGTAGGAGCAGGAGCAGCTGAAGGAGCAATTGATGCTTCTAATTTATTAAAACCCTTTTTAACTAAAGGAGAAATACAATTAATTGGTGCTACTACTCTTAGGGATTATAAATTATATTTTGAAAAAGATCCTGCTTTGGTCAGAAGATTTCAACCAGTAATTGTTGAAGAACCGAAACGAGATGATGCTATTGCTATTTTAAGAGGTCTAAAAGAAAAATACGAAATTCATCATGGAATAAGAATAACCGATAACGCAATTATTGCAGCTGTTGATTTATCTATTAGATATATCACTGATAGGTTTTTACCCGATAAAGCTATTGATTTAATTGATGAATCGGCAGCAAGTTTAAGATTAGAAGCAGAAAGTATGCCTCAAGAATTAGAAAACATCAAAAAGGAAATTAGAAAGTTAGAAATTGAAAGAGAGGCAATTTTAAAGGAGGAAAATTCTCAAAATAAAATTAAAGCTATAGACAATAAATTGAAAAAAATGAAAAAAGTAGAAGAAAAATTAGAAAATGAATGGAATAAAGAAAAGAAAATAAAAGATCGATATAATCAACTTAAGAAAAAATTAGAAGATTTACAAAAAGAAGTTGAAGAACAAGAAGCAGAAGGTAATTTATCTCGAGTGGCAGAAATTATTTATGGAGAAATTCCAGGAGTCAAGAAGGAAATTTCAGAAATAGAAGAAAATATTAAAAAAAATAAATTGAAATTTATTAAAGAAGAAGTAACAGAAGAAACAGTAGCTCAGATAGTTTCTCGTTGGACGGGTATTCCGGTTCATAAAATTTTAGAAGATGAAGCCAAAAAACTTTTAAATGCAGAAAAAATTTTAAAACAAAGGGTAATTGGTCAGGATGAAGCAATATCAGCAGTAGCAAATGCTATTCGCCGAGCAAGAGCTGGGTTATCAGACGAAAAAAGGCCTATTGCTTCATTTATCTTTCTTGGTCCAACAGGTGTAGGAAAAACAGAAACTGCTCGAGCGTTAGCTGAATTTATGTTCAATGATGAAAAAGCAATGATTAGGTTTGATATGTCAGAATATATGGAACCACATTCGGTAGCTAAATTAATTGGTTCACCTCCAGGTTATGTAGGCTATGAAGAAGGTGGACAATTAACTGAAGCTGTAAAAAGAAGGCCTTATAGTTTGATATTATTTGACGAGATTGAAAAAGCTCATCAAGAAGTTTTTAATATTCTTCTTCAAATTTTAGACGAAGGTCGATTAACAGATAGTAAGGGCTTCACTGCTAATTTTAGAAATACTATTATTATTATGACTTCAAATATTGGTAGTTATTATTTTAAAAAAATGGGTTCAATTGGTTTTGACAAGGAAGAAAATAAAGAATTCGAGGATTATCAAAATAAAGCCTTAAGAGCCTTGAAAGAATTTTTCAAACCAGAATTTATAAATAGAATAGATGAAATTATTGTTTTTAAACCTCTTAATAAAGAACACTTAAAAGAAATTGTTGAAATTCAATTAGAAAGAGTGAAAAATTTATTAATAAAAAGAGGATTAAAAATAGACTTTAGTGAAGAAATTAAAGATTATTTAATAGAAAAAGGATTTGATCCAGAATATGGTGCTCGACCTCTCCAAAGAGCAATTCAAAGATTTATTTTAAATCCTTTAGCAGAAAGATTAATACAAAACAAAATTAAACAAGGTCAAAAATTATTTTTAAGGTTAAGGGCAAACAAAGATTTAGAAATTATTTATCCTAAATAAAAATGTTGAATAGAATTTTAAATTATTTAAAAGAATCTATTACTGAATTAAAAAAAATTAGTTGGTTAAATTGGAAGGAAACTTTAATCTTAACAATCAATATTGTTCTTTTTGTTTTTTTATTTGTAATTATTTATTGGTTGTTTGATTTTATTTTACTAAAACTTATTTTTCTTAGATAATTAACTTCAGAAACAATTTATAATTTGAAAATATATTTTCTAACTAAATAATAACTTAATAGTAAATTAAGTAACTGAGCGATATAAGTGGTTATTGCTGCGCCATACATACCGTAATAAGGAATCAGTAAAAAATTTAATAGTAAATTTAAAGACGCGCAAAAAGCGGTGATAAAGAAGTTTTGCCATTGTTTATTATAAATAAATAAAAGATGATCTAAAATAGAAATAAAAGATATTAATAAAATTATCCAGATTAAAAATTTAAATAGATTGATTGATGGTTCATAATGACCATTACTAAAAAATAAAGTAAAAATAGGTTCAATTAATATTAAACTAAGTAAGCATATTGAAAAATAAATTAGAAAATTATAAACAACTACTTTATTAATAATTCTTTTAATTTTTCCAACATCTTCTCTCATTTCTGAAAGATGTGGAAAAAGTGCTGCTAAAAAGAAACCAATAATTAAATGCAAATTAAGAATTAATTTAGTTACTAAAGTATAATAACCAACCTCTTGATAGCCCTTTAAATAACCTAAAATTATTTGATCGGTAGTAAAAAATATAAAACCTAAAACACCAAAAAACATTATTGGTGTTCCATTAATTAAAAAATATTTTGCTCTATTCAATTGAAATTTAAAATTTTCTAAATTAATTATCTTTTTGAAAATTAATAACGCGTAAAAGAAAGAAATTGTAATTCCAATTAAGTAAGCAACAGATAAAAAGATAGGTTTGTTAATTTCTCTTAAGAAAAAAATTACCAAAATTAAAATTAAAAAAGATTCAATTAATGTTGAAATACCTTCGTATTCCATTCTTTTTAATGCTTGAAAGATTGTGTGGAGCATGTATTTCACCTGAGAAATTAAAGAAAAAATAAAAATAATTAAAAACATTAATCTTGATTGATAATCTTTAAAAATTAAAAAGCCTAAAAATATTAAAAGAGAAGTTAAAGCTAAAATAATTAATCTAAAAGTAATAAAATTTTCTATTAACTCCTTTTTATTTTCTTCTTTTTGATAATCTCTAACTGTTAAATAACCACTACCCCAATCAGCAAAAATAAAAAAAGAACCAACAATAGCTAAAACATAAGAAAAATGTCCATAACCTTGAGGACCAAGATATTTAGCTGAAGTTATAATAATTAATAATTTAAATATTTTAGAAAAAAAATTACTGAAATATAACCAAAAAGTGTTTTTTAAAACGGTTTGTTTAGGGTTAAGATTTTCGAATAAAATCTTCATAATTACAAAATTTTAAATGAATTATATTGCTTAATTATTCTTCGCCAAATGATTGTCATTTTATCTACTTTAGCTAAGATAGGTCCTTTTTTCAAATTACCAATAAAATCATCAAGTTTATTCAAATAACCTTGAGCAATTATTTTTACTCTTCCATCTAATAAATTTTGAGCATAACCAGTAATATTTAATTTTTTAGCAGATTGATAACAAAAATAACGGTAACCTACTCCCTGAACCCTTCCCTTAACATATATTTTAACTTCTAAAATTTTTTTTTCTATATCCTTGAAAGTTAATGCTTGTTTAAGGTCAAAATTGTTAATCTTTTCTCTAATTAAATTCCACAAAACTCCACCGCAAGAAAGTTCTTCTCCTAAATCATTAGCAAAACTTCTTACATAAAAACCAGAACTAACTGTTAATCTAATTTTTAATAAATTATCATAAAAATCGACAATTTGATAATCATAAAGATTAACTTCTTTAGGTGTTAAAGTAAAATCAATCCCCCGCCGAACTAATTTATAGGCTGGTTGACCTTTAATTTTGATTGCTGAATATTTAGGCGGTATTTGTTTAATTTTTCCTTGAAATTTTTTTAATTTTTCTTTAATTTTTTTTAAATCAATTTGACAATTTCCTTTTTTAATCAATTTTCCTTCTCGATCATAAGTTTCAGAAACATAACCGAATTTAATTTCTGCTAAATAAGTTTTTTTTGTTTTTGTCAAAAAATAACGAAGATATTTTGTACCAGTACCAATTCCAATAATTAATAAACCCTGAGCCAATTTATCTAAAGTCCCACCATGGCCTATTTTTTTCTCTTTTGTTATTTGTTTAAAATAATCTAAAACCTGCTGAGAAGTATATCCTGATGGTTTATTAAACAACACAATTCCTTCCATTTTATTCTAAATTATTCAAAATATATTTAACAATTTTTTTTACTGATAATTCACTAATAAAACCAGCAGAATACTTATGTCCACCGCCACCCAGTTTTTTAGCTATTTGACCAACATTAATTTTTTCTGATCTTAAACTACCGTAAATTTTATTTTTTTTCTTAACTAATAAAGCAATAGTTTCTATATCAGTAATTAATCTTAAGTATTCTAAAAATGAACCTAATCTTTTTATTCTTTTGTTTTTTTCTAAATAGATTAACATAAATCTTTTTTTATAATATATTTTTATTTTATCAATTAAAAATATTAACTTTTTAAACTCTGAAAATTTAAAACCATAAATTTTCTTAATAATAGCGAACAAATCAATTTTTTCATCATATAACTTTTCTAAAATCTTGAATGTTTCTTTATTTTTAATATAACGTAAACCAACTGTATCACCAATTATTCCTGTGAGAATATTAAGTTTAAATTTGGAAGTTAATTTAAAATTAAAAAATTCAGCTAATTTAAAAATAATAACAGAACAAGAGTCAGCATTTTCTTCTAAATAGTAAACGCTCTCTTTAATAGAAAATGAGGCATGATGATCAATAATAAAAACTTTGTTATAATCAATAAATTTTTTTTCTAAACCTAATCTTTCTTCATCAGTAGTTTCAATACCAATAATTAAATCGATTTCATTAGGTGATTCATTGATCTTGTTTTGAATTAATTTTAAATCATCGTTAATATTTTTTAGAATATCTTTTTCGTAAAAATAATCTTTATTAAATAAAATAATTGTTTTCGTAGGATAATTTTTCTTAAGAAGATAATATAAGGCTAATTGAGAAAATAAACAATCAGGGTCAGGTTTACGATGAGAAACGATTAAAATTTTTGATGAGTTTTCTAATTTACTTTTTAACTTTTTACAAAATTTATTTAAATTATCAATTTTCATGTTGATGGAGCTGGTAAATAAAGTTTTCTCCATATAACTTTTTCAAATTTTCTTCATTTAATTCTTTTTTTACTTCTCCATAACATAAAGGACGAACGTTCAAACATAAAACTTTTTTAGCGAAACTGTAAACAATATTAATTTCATGTGTTACAAAAATTATAGTAATTTTATGGACTTCATTTAGATAAAGAATAAGTTCATAAATTTTCTTTTCACCCTCGATATCAATTCCTGATGTTGGCTCATCCATTAAAATTAACTTAGGTTTTTTAAATAAAGATTTAGCAATTAATGTTCGTTGAATTTGACCACCAGATAATTCGCCTAATTTTTTATCTAAAATAGTTGAGATGCCAATTTCTTTAATTATTTGATCATTAAAATCAATACTATTATTGTTTATTGTTAAAAATTCTCTCACGGTTAAGGGGAAATTTTTATCAAAATCAAATTTTTGAGGTATATAGGCTATCTCTGATAATTTATTTTTTATTGAACTCCCAACATAAATAATTTCACCCTGGTAATCAATTAATCCCAAAATACATCTTAGAAGAGTAGTTTTTCCTGCACCGTTGGGTCCAATGATAGCTAAAATATCTCCTTCCTTTAATTTAAAATTTATATTATTTAAAATAATTTGATTATTAAACTTAACAGTTAAATTTTTTACTTCTAAAATATTCATTTTAATGCTTCTTGGATAGTTTCAATATTATTTTTCATTAGTTGATAATAACTTTCATTCTCTTTAATTACTTCAACTGGATTAAGGGAAAATATTTTTAAATTATAAATATTAGCAATTTGGCTTACTAAATTAGTTACAAAACCGCTTTCAACAAAAATTATCTCAATTTTTTCATTTTTAATCAATTTACCCAGATTCAAAATATCTTGTGGTAATAAATCCTTTAATTCATCATTATAAATAGTTGCTCCGATCTTAATGTTATAATCTTTAAAAAGATAATTAAAAGCTGGATGAGTAATAATTACTGTTTTTTTATCAAGATTAGTTAATTTATTTTTAGCTAATTCTTCTAACTCATTCAATTTTGTTAAGTAATCATTAGTCTTTTTATTATAATAAAAAGAATTTTTTTTATCCAAACTATTCAAAATATTATTCAAATTCTTTATTATAATTTTTGCATTTTTGATTGATAACCAATAGTGAGGATTAATAATATTATTTTCTTGAAAAAGTTCAACACCTTTATTTAATTCGTAAATTTTAATTTGAGGATTGTTTATATATTTATTTATCCAATCATCAAGTCCGTATCCAATTTTTAAAACAATATCAGCTGAATTAAGTTTAGAAATATCTTGTGGTAATAAATCAACATTATGAATATGACCACCTTGAGAAATAAATGACAAATTTAAAAGCTCAACTTTGTCACCTCCAATATTTTTCACAAAATCATAAAAAGTTCCATTAGTAACAACAATTCTCAATTTATTCTTTTCTTTATTCAAAGAAGAGAAGTTAAGAAAACTAAATATGAATAACAACAAAGAAATAACTATAAAAAAAATTACCAATTTATTTTCTAACTTTAACATTAATTTAATAATAATAAAATAAAATTTTTTAATTAATACTAAATTTTATTAAAATCACTTTATATTATAATTTGCTAATAATATTATAATAGCAAGATTAAAAATTAACTAATAGTTTTAATATTCCTCTTCTATATCTGGATTAGGTAAAGATTCTTTTTTCTTTTCTGGGATATCGGCAACTACACATTGAGTGATTAAAAGTAAGCTAGCTACTGAACCGGCATTTTGTAATGCACTTCGAGTAACTTTTGTTGGATCAATAATTCCAGCTTTAATTAAATCTTCGTATTGAAGAGTGGCAGCGTTGAAGCCGAAAGCATCTTTAGCTTCTTTAACTTTTTCAATTACTACCGAAGGATCAACTCCGGCATTAGAAGCAATTTGTCTTAATGGCATCTCAACAGCTTTTCTAACAATCGAAGCACCAATATATTGAGCAATATCTATTTTACTAAGTTCGGCAATTAGTTTATCTAAAACAGGAATAGTTCTAATTAAAGCAATACCACCACCTGGTACAATTCCTTCTTCAATTGCTGCTTTGGTTGCTGAAACAGCGTCTTCTACTCGATGTTGTAATTCTTTTTGTTGAACTTCGGTTGGTGCACCAACTTTAATAACAGCTACTCCACCAGCTAATTTTGCTAATCTTTCTTGAAGTTTTTCTTTATCATATTCAGAAGTTGTTGTCTCTAATTGTTTCCTAATTTGAGCAATTCTTTTTTCTATATCTTCTTTTCTTCCCTTACCTCCAACAATAGTTGTTGTATCTTTGGTTACTATTACCTTTCTCGCTTCACCTAATTGATGAATATCAGCATGTTCTAATTTTAATCCTAAATCCTCAGAAATCACTTGACCTCCTGTTAAAATCGCTATATCTTGAAGAATTTCCTTTCTTCGATCACCAAAAGCTGGTGCCTTAACGCCAACTGTCATTAAAATTCCTTTTAATTTATTAACTATTAATGTAGCCAAAGCTTCACCTTCAATATCTTCAGCAATAATCAATACTGGCCTTCTACCGCTTTGGACTATTTTTTCCAATAAAGGTACTAAATCATGAATAGCTGAAATTTTTTTATCTGTAATTAAAATAAGTGGATCTTCTAAAACAGCTTCCATTTTTTCAGGATTAGTTATCATATAAGCAGAAATATAACCTCGATCAAATTGCATTCCCTCAGCCAATTCATAATTTATGCCAATTGTTTGTCCCTCTTCAACTGTTACTACACCGTCTTTACCTACTTTATCAATCACTTCAGCAATTAATTTCCCTATTTCTTCATCTCGAGCTGAAATTGTAGCTACATGCGCATAATCTTCTTTTCCTGAAACAGGTTTTGAAATTTTTTTCAACTCTTCTAAAACTTCGCTAATAGCTTTTTCCATTCCTTTTTGCATTCCAATAGGATCAACACCAGCAGCGACATTTTTCAATCCTTCGTTAATTAAAAATTGGGCTAATAAAGTAGCTGTTGTTGTTCCGTCTCCAGCAGAATCATTAGTTTTTGAAGCAACTTCTTTAATTAATTCTGCTCCTAAATTTTCGAATTTATCTTCTAATTCAATTTCCTTAGCAATCGTTACGCCATCTCGAGTGATTGTTGGTGTACCATAGCCCTTATCTAAAACCACTGCCCTTCCCTTTGGACCTAATGTTATTTTTACTGCGTTTGCTAATTTATTAATACCTTTTAAAATTTTTGCTCTTGCCTTTTCATCGAATAATATTGATTTAGCCATTTTTTAAAAATATAAAAATCCATAACCCACAATTTGGAGTTATGGATTAATCTTCTAAAATTGCCATTACATCATCTTCTCTAATGAAATAATACTCTTTATCATCTATTTTAATTTCATCTGGTGCATATTTTTTAAATAAAATAGTTTGACCTTCTTTAATGTTAATAGGAATTCTTTCACCTTTTTCATTTAATCTCCCTGGACCAACAGCAATTACTTTACCTCTGATTGTTCTTTCTTCTCTGGCTGTTTCCGGAATAATAATCCCTCCCTTAGTAACCTCTTCGGGTTTTATTGGTTCAACTAAAATATAATCATTAATTGGTTTTATCTTCATTATTTTAATTTTGAGGGAAATTGAACAAAATGCCAATTCCCCTCTTTATCACCCTCAGTGATAAGATGACAAATCCTGTTGAAGATAAATATTATAATAAAAACAAAATGAAATTTCAACCCCTATCTAATTTATTTATAGAGATATTATTCTATTTAAATTTAAAGAGAAAAATTCTTAAAATTAATCTAAATCTGGTAAGAGAAAGCGTAGAATTCTTTCTAAATTTAAATTATTTTTAATAGAAATAACTAATTCGCTTGTGGTAGAAATATTAACATTTCTCAATCTTAAGCTAAAAGTTTGATTTCTTAAATTAACTGGTATATTCTCACCGCTAAGTGTTGCCCTAACATCAAAGGGGGGATTATCATCTATGATTTTACCACTAATATCGATTAATAAATAAGTACCTGTTGCTTGACTTGAAAGAAAATTAGCTCGTAAATTAGAAACAGCTGGCAAAGTAGAAGCTAAGGTAGTAAAGGACCTAATGGTTGAAGTAGTTGTTAAACCAGCTTCATTCACTAAAGCAACATAAAAATTATATCCAGTATTAGGAGAAAGACCGGTAAGATTATGTTGAGCACAATCATAGCGAATAGTATTAACTAAACAAACCTTGTTTACTTCACTAGTATTTGTTTGGTTTAGATTAGTTCCTGTACCATAATTAATAGTTGATCTTGTACCAATTTCTCTTCTTAAATCTCTAATTTTACTTGTTAATACCCAAATCTCAGCTCTATTTGCAGAAACTCTTTTGATTACCACATCATTTAAAACTGGGTTATTAAAATTATATCCAGGAGTATTAAAAGTAATTCTTGTTGAAGCTTCAGCATTTTCTAAATCTCTAATTCTTAAACTAAGGGTTAATCTTTGTTGAGGAGGAATATTAGTTAAACTTGCAGGAACAACAAATGATGTTTGTTGACCATCAGTGGTAGATGAATATTCAAAAAATACTTGATTTGAAGTTCTACCGGTAATTTTAAGACTTAATAGATTCAATGGTTCGTCGACATCAATACTTATTAATAATTCCCTTCTATTTAAATCGTAATCAAAATTAACTCTATTAACTACCGGAGGTTGATTGATTCTTTCAATAATTAATTTAACACCTCGACCACAATTATAACCTCTACCTAAAATTTGTCTTGGTGAAATATAAATATAATTTGAACTATCTTGGAATCTAAAAGTTTTTGATGTCAGTAAAGTATTATCCAAAACTCTTCTTAAAGTTATTTTCACTTTATCTTTTTGATATAAAAAACCAAACGAAGTAGAGGCATTATAATTGTAACTGGTTATTAATTTAGCAAAATTATTAATTGAAGTATGATCTCTAAGTGCTCTTTCTAAATTTCTTCTCGCAGAAGAATTGGATTGAATATTAATAGGATTATCACCTTCATTACGGGTATCATTTCGATAAGAGTTAGCAATGTGAATTTTATTATCATTAGTAAAAGATGTTAAATACAAACTCCGCGTATTGTTTACAGAATAATAAATTAAGTTAATAGATTCATCGGTACAAAAATAAGCCTCAGTAGATGTTGATTGAGCAAAGGTAAAAACAGGTATGAAAAGAAGGTTTAATAAAATAAGAAAAGAAAATTTCATTGAATAAAATTTAATTAATGATCGACTTAAAAATTTAACTTTTTACTCTTTTTATAATTTTATAATAAGATAAACTGGTAATCAATCATTAGTTAGCAAATTAAGATTGAGCAAATGATTTTATTTTTTTCATATTGACTTGATGTTCTTCAGTATTTAACAAACCGCATTTTTTCCACTTTTTTCCACTACCGCAAGGACAAGGGGAATTTCTATCTATTTTAAATTCTTGTGGTTTAATTTCTAAATTCATTAAATTACTTACCAGGTTAAGATTGATTAGTCGATAAAAATTATTAAAACTTTGTAAGGCTTCTCTTTTATATTCAACTAAAGGATCTTTTTGAGCATAGCCACGCCAACCAATTGTTTCTTTTAATTCTTCTAAATAGCTTAAATGTTCTATCCATAAATAATCGAAAGTTTTTAAAATAATAATTCTCAATAATTCATTAAAATTATCAATATTTTCTTTTAAATGATTGTAATGAAGGTAAAATTTTTCTCTTGCTTTTTCTTTTAAATTTTCCCCATCAATTTTCAAATAAAATTTAATTACCTCATCTTCTTCATTTAAGAATTGATTAAAAGCATTATCAACAAATTCTTCTAAATTAATTTCATCTAATAAAATTTTTCTCCTTTCAGCATAAACTTTATCCCTTTGTGAATTGATTACATCATCGTATTCTAATAAATGTTTCCTTAAATCGAAGTTAAAACCCTCTACTCGACTTTGGGCTTCTTCAATAGCTTTAGAAATTAAATGATGGTCAATAATACCTTCTTTAATATTAAATTTTTCTAAAATACTTTTTATTCTTTCACCACCAAAAATTTTGATTAATTCATCATCTAAAGCAACAAAAAATTGGCTTTCACCTGGATCTCCTTGTCTACCAGCTCGACCACGAAGCTGATTATCTATTCTTCTAGCTTCATGTCTTTCAGTACCAATAACAAATAATCCACCTAATTCTCTTACCTTATTTGCTTCTTCTAAATCTGGAGGATTACCACCTAAAATAATATCTACACCCCTACCAGCCATATTAGTAGCGACAGTAACCATTTTTAATCTTCCTGCCTGAGCAATTATTTTTCCTTCCTCTTCGTGATTTTTAGCGTTTAAAACTTGGTGTGGAATATTTTTTTCTTTTAATTTTCTAGATAAAAATTCATTTTTTTCTATAGAAGTAGTTCCAACTAACACTGGTCTGCCGATTTTATATAGTTCTTCAATTTTATTAACAATTGCTTCCCATTTTTGTTTTTGATTAAAAAAAACTTTATCAGGGTGGTCGATTCTAATGCAAGGTTTATTAGGTGGAATACTGATTGTTTCTAAACCATAAATTTTATAAAATTCTTCAGCTGAAGTTATAGCTGTACCAGTCATTCCGCTTAGTTTTTTGTATTTTCTAAAAAAATTTTGAATAGTTATCTGAGCAATTGTTTTTGATTCAGGTTGAATTGGTACTCCCTCTTTAGCTTCAATCGCTTGATGTAAACCTCCCGACCATCTTCTTCCCCACATTAATCTTCCAGTAAATTCATCAACTATGATTACTTGACCGTCTTTAACTATATAATCCTTATCGCGAAAGAAAAGATAATTAGCCCTCAAAGCTTGCTCTAAATGATGAATAGCATGTAAATTTTCTACTTTATAAGGATCATAACCCAAAATTTTAGCTACTTTTTCTTGCCCTTCTTCAGTTAAATAGATACTTTTTCTTTTTTCATCAATAGTAAAGTCAATTTCTCTATTTAAAGATTTGGCTATTTTGTCAAAAACATAATAAACATTATTCGCTTCTTGTTGTAAACCAGAAATAATTAACGGTGTTCTTGCTTCATCAATTAAGATACTATCAACTTCATCAACAATTGCATAATTAAATCCTCTTTGAACCAAATCAAACTTATTAACTGCTAAATTATCTTTTAAATAATCAAAACCGAATTCATGATTTGTACCATAAACAATATCTGCCTGATAAGCTGTTTTTCGGTCAACTGGCCTAAGATAATCATAAAACACAATAAATAAACCCTGACTATCCCTAAATTTATCTTTTTCTTCATTAACGAAAGATGGATCGTAAAGAAAACTTTGTTCGTGAACAATACAAGCTGTAGTAACTCCCAAAAGATAATAAATTTGTCCCATCCAAACAGTATCTCTTTTAGCTAAATAATCATTAACAGTACAAATATGAACACCATCACCAGTAAGTGAATTCAAGTAGGCTGCTAAGGTTGCTGTTAAGGTTTTACCTTCACCAGTCATCATTTCCACCACCATACCTTTATGAAGACCAATACCACCTAAAAGTTGAACATCATAATGCCTTTGATTTAAAGTTCTTTTAGCTGCTTCTCTCACTAAAGCAAAAGCTTCTGGTAAAATATCATCTAAAGTCTCACCCTTTTTTAAACGTTCTTTAAACTCTTGAGTTTTATTTTTTAAATCATCATCAGTAAATTTTTCAAAACTACTTTCTAAAGAATTAATTTTTTCTACAACTTTCCACCAATCTTTCAGGTAATCTTTTTTAAATAAATCCAAAAGTTTCTTTAACATTATCTTTAAATTATAACATTGTTAAATAGCTTAGTGAAAATTTAATGCAATTCAATTTCTTCAATTGTTTGTTCAGTGCTATAAAATGAAGTAGTTTCAGGATCAAAATAAAGAGTAACAACGCCTAATGGACCATTTCTTTGTTTAGCAATAATAATATCAGTTTGATTAGAAGGTACTACCTGACCACTTTCTTTGGGTCGATGAATGAATAGTACCACATCAGCATCCTGTTCAATTGAACCAGAATCCCTTAAATCAGAAAGTTTGGGTACTTGTGAAATTCTCTGCTCTGGTGCTCGAGAAAGCTGAGATAAAGCTAAAATAGGAACATTTAATTCACGGGCTAATTCTTTTAAATTTCTTGAAATTTCTGTAATCTCTTGTACTCGACTATCATAATATTTATTAGCTCTTAAAAGTTGCAAATAATCAATAATTATTAAACCAATTTCTTTTACTTGATGTTTTAATTTTCTTGACATTGTTCTTATTTGTAATGTATTTAGATTAGGACTATCATCAATATATATAGGAGCTTGATTTAATTTATCCAAAGCATCAGAAATTAAGGCTAATTCATTAATTTCACCTTCATAGAACAATTTACCCGTTCTTAATCGCCATAAACTAACGCCTGCTTCACTGGCTAATAGACGATCAATAATTTGATCTCGAGACATCTCTAAACTAAAAATAGCTACTGGTTTATTTTCATTAATAGCGATATGACGCGCAAAAGTTAATGCTAATGAAGTTTTACCTAAAGATGGTCTTGAAGCTAAAATAATTAAATCAGAATTTTGTAAACCACCTAAATATTCATCTAACAAAGGAAAGCCAGTACTAACTCCTCTTAATTTTTTCTGTTGATTGTGTAATTCTTCAATTCTTTGATAGGCAGATTCTAAAAATTGTGAAATATGAGAAAATTCCTTAGGATAAACTCTTTCAGCTACCTTAAATATCTTGACTTCAATTTCATCAATTAATTCTTCTGAATTCTTTTCTTCTTCATAAGCAATGCTTTGAATTTCGTAAGCAGTTTGAATTAAATCTCTTCTAGCTTTTTTATCGCGAATTATTTTAGCGTAATTAATAATATTAGAAATAGTAGGAGTTTTACTGATTAATTCAAAAATATAACCTGCACCACCAATATTTTCTAACTCACCTAATTCTCGCAAGCGATTAGTAACGGTAATAACATCAATAGATTCTCTGCGTTCAAATAGATACAACATAGCAGAATAAATTATTTGATGAGCAGGTTTATAAAAATCATCAGGCTTTAAAATATCAACAACTTTATAAATAGCTTCCGGATCTATCAAGATAGCTCCCAATAAAGCAATTTCTGCTTCTTGGTTGTTTGGTAAGGATTTAAAAATTTCTTCTGGCATCCTTACCAATATTTTTTAAATCAAAAAATTTTTTTGTCAAATTTTTAGAAATGAGGATAAAAAGTGGATATTTTTATTTTTTAAAAAAATTTTTTAATTTATTCGGGTGCTATAATAAGATTTATTTTAATACGATTTTTAATAAGATGAAATTATTTAAATTTAAACTCATAAGATGATTTGTATGTAAGCTTTAAATTAGTATATTTTTATAATTTTGAAATATTATCTTGTTGTAGAATTTTGGGTTGCGGATAATATCTTGATTTCTATTTCATTACTTTTTCTTCCATCATCACTTAAAAGGAGTAATTTATATTCGCCTGGTAAAATTATAGTTAATGCAAAGCAGATAGAGTCAGATGGATTAAAAGAATAACATCTAGCAACTGATCGAGGAAATGAAGATATTTCTATAGTATTATTATCTATAACTTTGAAATTATCTATATAACCACTATAAACACTAATAGTATCCGGTGAATTAGAATATTTTCCTTTTACCTCTATAACTAATCTATTAGCTGTTTTGAAATTTTCTCCTTTAATTATTACCTTATCACCAGGAAGAATTGCTTGTGGGTCTATAGAAAATATCTTTAATTCTTTAACATTATACATCAAATCGGGTTTAAGATCCCCTCTTTTACCAAAATTATTTAAGACAATCCTAAGATCTTTATCATCAATTTTATTATCTAAGTTTAAATCATATCTTATCCCATTTTCTTTTAGAACATCTTGACCAAAATTAAAGGTAATATTCAAAATATCGCTATCATTAATAACATCATCATTATTAGTATCACCATTAGTGAGATATATTTTATCAGTATAATTAAGAGAAATAATTTTCCTAAAATGACTTAAAAAATGAGGAAATTGAAAACTAACTGCAGGATCAGAGCATTTAGGAATCTCTATTGAGCCCTCATAACTACGATTAGCTAAATTAACATTAATTCTTTTTTGATTATAAATAGTATTTCCACAATAAGTAGTAATAGTTCCTTCAGTAATTACATTTTTAGCAGTATCAGCTATATCATTAAAGTAAAGAACAAAATTATAATTTTCAAAAGTTCCTACTTCGTCATCATAAATTTCAAATTCAACTCTATTACTTTCTTTATTATAAGCATTAATTACAAAGATTTCATATTTTCCTACAAATTGTTCTTTAAACCATTTATATCTACTAGTTTCATCAAAGAAAGCTTGTGGTTCACCTTGTGTAAGAAGACAAATTATTGGGTTATTAATATCATAATCAGTAATACTACAACTAGTCATATTAAGAGCATTCAAAGCTGTAACATAGATTTTATCATAAACACCTATAAGATCATTGATTGGCGGTGTTTTGCCAGTGCTAGCTATAAAATCAAAAGTTCTTTGATTATCTTTTTTAACAAACCTTAATATATTTTGTTGCGTAAAACCAGTACCTTCTAATGTTAAACTTGTTATAGGCATATTACCCATAAAGCTTTTTAGTGATATTCTTTTAGGATAATAATTATCTATTCTAGGTATAATATTTAAATCTTCCTGACATTCTTCATATTCTTTGTTTACCATTATTTGAATTATTTTTAATGTTTCACCAGAAACTATACCATTAGCTGGTAATTGATAAAATCTTTGAAATTTTTTAACTGCTCCCTCGGTTAATCTTCCAAAATAACCAGTTATTAACCTCTCGGGATAAAATCCTTTATTAGTTAAAATTAATTGAAAAAGATAAACTTCATTTCTACGATCACCTCTTTTCATTTCTGGTAAATCACAAGATACTTCAGGACTACCAGGTAATTCATCAAGAATTATTGTTCTTTTAGATTTTGGAGTTTCTTTATTAACAATCTTAAAATAAGCTGAATCAAAATAACCACCTATAAAATAATTATTCTCTAAAGTTGGCTTATAATGTCTAATATCTAAATCATAATATTTTTCAAGTAAATATAAAGGGAAAACTGAAAACCTGATTCGGTAATTACCATTTTGAATATATTCAGGTATAGTCCAATCATAAGATCGTTTAAAAATCGGAACTTTGGCAATATGAGTTACATACCCTCTATCAGAAACTAAATCAAGAGAAAGGGTTTGAATAGGAAGATAAAAATAAGTTTGATTTTCTGTAGGAAAAACTGAATATTGATCAGAACCACCTCCTTGAGGAATATAATTTTGAGATGATGTGCTTGAAATCTGATGACGAGGTGCTTCTAAAATACTACTAGTTGATTCGCTTTCAACTTGAGGATTTCTACCAGACATTGGTTGAGCTACATATTCCCATTCAATAGTGTAAGTTTGACCGACATACCAAGTATCATTAGCTTTAGGAGAAAGTACAGTTAAAGAAAAATTATTTCTCGGCGAATACAATAAATCAGTTTCTTGTGGTCCTACTGTTGTTTCCGCTCTTTCTGGTAATTTTGATCCTCCCGCTGATGTTTCTGCTGGTGTTCTTAATTCTCTTCCTTTTGTTTCTTGAGTAAATAGAGGAGAAAGAAGACTTAAGATCACCTCAATAGTTTTTTTATCTAATTTTCCAGTTGTAGGTAAATCAAATCTTTTTTGAAATTCTTTTAAGGCTTGAACTGTTTGATTATCAATTTGACCTGTAATTTTTAAATCTTTCTTATTCAAAGTTTCTCTTAATAATTCTTGAACAAAACGAATGTCATTAACAGTTGGTTGCTTTTCTAATTTTAATTTTAATTGATTAACATCGGTAATTTTTTTGGTTGGCGTTGAAGTTTGCGCAAAACTTAAATTAAAAACTATAATAGAGATCAATAAAAATATATAAATCTTAATAAAACTTTTCATAGTTATTTAAAAATTTAATTTAATTCCCGACTTTCTTAAATTATATTACTATAAAAATCCGATGTCAAATTTTATTATATAGTTATTGCCATTATAAAGAATTTACAAAAAGGGTGGATAAATTTGTATAAATTTTAATGGGTTTTTATTATATTATTAGAATTATAAACTTCGCAAGTAGATGGGATTGAGAGAGGTAGCTTAATATTATTGGATTTACCCGTGGAGGGAATTGAACCCCCATCTCCTCCTTAGGACGGAGGCGCTTTTCCATTAAGCTACACGGGCTAATTAAAAAATTATATAGTATATTGTCTACTACCAACCTCGGATTCAATCTTCTTTATAGTTTCAATCGCTACTGAGACGACAATTAAAATTGATGTTCCACCAATACCAACAAATGATAAACCTGTTACTACTTGAGTAATATAAGGTAAAATTGCAATTAAACCTAAAAATATTCCACCGAAAAGATTTATACGATTAACTATATTTTTAAAATACTGAGCTGTTTCTTTACCTGGACGAATGCCTGGAATAAAAGCACCTGAGCGTTGAAAATTTAAAGCTAATTCATTTGGTTCAAAAGTAATTGAGGTATAAAAATAAGTAAAACCAAAAACTAAAATAAAATACAATAAACTAAAAATTAATTGGTTTTGGAAGAAACGATTGATGTCTTGAGCCAAAGTAGAAAAAAAAGTTATCCCAGCAGCAGATAAAAATTGAAAAAGTGTCTGGGGAAAAAGTAAAACAGAAATAGCAAAAATAATCGGAATAACTCCAGCTTGATTTATTTTAATAGGTAAATAAGTAGAAACACCGCCATATAGTTTTGTTCCTCTAACTCGTTTAGAAAAATTAAGAGGAATTCTTCTTTCAGCTTCATTAATATAAGCAATACTGGCAGTAATAAAAAGAGAAATGAAAATTAAAATAAGATAGTTATTAAGTTTATCAAAACTGAAATTGATTATTGCTTGTTGAAAAAATTGCGGACCTTGAGCAACAATACCAGAAAATATTAAAAGAGAAATTCCGTTAGCTAATTTTTGTTCAGTAATTAATTCACCTAACCACATCAAAAATATAGTACCAGTAGTTACCAAAATAACATCCCTAAAAATATCGAAATACGAAGAAAAAATAATTAAATTTTGAGCTTCAAGAAATTTCAAAAAACCAAAAGATTGAATAACTGCTAAAGGAATAGTAATAATTCTGGCATATTGATTAAATTTCGCTCGGCCAGCTTCACCTTCTTCATAATACATTTCTTTTAATTTCGGATAAACTAAAGTTAATAATTGCATAATTATAATAGCAGTAATATAAGGACCTAAACCTAAAAGTGCAATTGAAAAGTTAGCTAAAGTATTACCAGTAAAAACATTTAATAAACCAAGAAATTGATTAGCTTGAAGTAAATTTTTAACTCTCTCTAAATCAACTCCGGGAAGAGGAATATTGGCAGTGATTCTAAAAATAAACAAAAATAAAATTATTAGTAAAACTCTTTTTTTTAAATCTCTATCTTTAAATAAACCGGCTAAATTTTTAAAGAAATCTATTTTAATCATTTATTATCTCTGAACCGCTTTGTTTAATTTTCTCCAAAGCAGATTGACTAAATAAAAATTTATTTGAGAAAAATAATTTTTTATCTAAACTTCCGTTACCAAGAATTTTGATTTTAATTTTTTTACTTTTAGGAAGTTTAACAATTCTTTTTTCTTTTAAATATTGATAATCTACTTTTTCGCCATTAGTGAATTTTTTATTAATTATATCTAAATTAACAACTATTGGTTTTTCTTTTAATGATTTAAATTTTATTCCTCTTAATTTAGGGAACTTTAAAATAATATCTCTTTCTGCTGGTCTAATTTTTCTACCTGCTCGAGATTTTTGTCCTTTCATTCCTCGACCAGAATAATTACCTTTCTTACCACCACGGCCAATTCTTTTTTTCTTTTTTAATTTAAAATTAATTTGATTGATTAACATTTTGGTAATATTTAGATAATTTTTTTAACGCCTCTAAAGCGGCTAAAGCATTAGTTAATGGATTTTTTGTTACGCCAATAATTTTTGAAACTACATCTTTAATCCCTGCTAATTCCAAAACCAACCTTACTGAACTCCCAGCAATTATTCCTTTACCTTTTTTAGCAGGCTTAATTAGAACTTTGGCTGCACTTACCTTACCTTGAACTTCGTAAGGGATGGTATTTTCAACTATCGGTACATAAACAGAATTTTTAATAGCACTATTAAGGGCTTTATTAACTGCTTGAGAAACATCATCTCCTTTATCAATACCAATGCCTACCTTGCCTTGTTTGTTACCAGCAATCACTACAGCTCTAATTTTAAATCTTTTTCCACCTTTGGTTACTTTAGTAACTCTTTTAATTTCTATTACTCGGTATTCCCAATTAGTCTTTTTATCAATCATTGATTAAAATTCTAATCCTTTTTCTCTTAAGGTTTCTGCTAAAATTTTTATTCGACCATGATATTGATAACCACTTCTATCAAAAACTATTTTTTTTATTCCTAATTTCAAAGCTCTTTCAGCTAAGATTTCTGCTACTCTTTTTGCTTTTTCTTTACCAGATAATTTTTCGTTTCTAAATTCTAAGCTTGATGCTGAAGTTAATGTTCTTCCTTGTTCGTCGTCTATTAATTGAATGTAGATATGTTGATTTGATCTAAAAACAGAAGCTCTGGGCCTTTCTTTATTCCCTTTTATTTTTTTTCTTATCCTTAAGTGTCTAATTAATCTTCGATCTTCTCTATTTAAATTTTTTTTCTTGAAAATTATTGTTTTCATTTTATTTTATTTACCAACAGCTTTTTTAACTGGTTTTACTTTGACCTTTTCATCTAAGTATCTGAAACCTTTTAATTTATAAATATTTCTTGGCTTAATTTTCCTAACAAAAGAAGCAAATTGACCAACTTTTTCTTTATCATTCCCACTAATAATAATATGAAATTGACCTTTTAATGGTTTAATTTCAACTTTGATATTATCTGGAATTTTAATTTTTACTGGATGGGAATATCCTAACTTGAAAACTAATTCTTTTTCTGGAGTAATTTCAACATTATAACCTAATCCTTCTAAAATAAGCGTTTTAGTAAAACCAGAAGAAACACCAATCAATCTATTATTAATTAATGACCATAAAGTACCCCAAAGCATTCTAGTTTTTTTATTAATAATCTTTGGTTTAACTCTTAAGAATTTATCTTCTTGTATTATTTCAAAATCAGGAAATAATTTCAATTCACTTTCTCCTAAAGGACCTTTAAAAAATAACACATCATCTTTAATATTCAATTCTACTTTGTCTGGAATAATTATTGGTTTTTTCCCTAATCTAGACATTTTTAAAGAACTTCGCAAATTATTTCACCGCCTAATTTTCTTTTTTTCGCCTCTGAATCTAACATTACCCCTCGTGAGGTTGAAATAATTCTAAAACCAAAATTTGAACGGACAGGTTTTAAATCACGATAACCAGCATAAACTCTTCTACCAGGCTTTGAAATTCTTCTTAAATCTTCATATGGCGGTTGTTTGTTAATATAGTTAAGGTAAATAATTAAAAATTTTTTCTTATTTTCTTCTTTCAATCTAATAGATCTTACTATGTTTTTTTCTTTAAAAATCTTCAAAATAGCAATTTTCATATTTGAATAAGGAACAACAATTTTTTCCTTGCCTACTTTCCAGGCGTTCTTAATTTGAGCTAATAAATCAGCGATAGGATCAGTTACTGTCATTTTTACCAAGAAGATTTTTTAATACCGGGAATCTCACCTCTATGGGCTAATTCCCTAAAACAAATTCGACAAAGTCCAAAATCTCTTAAATAACCTTTTGCTCGACCACAACGAAAGCAATTATTAACTTGTCTTGTTTTAAATTTTGGTGGCTTACGCCATCTTGCTATTTGTGATTTTTTGGGCATTTTTATATTTTAACAGGAAATCCTAATTTTTTCCATAAAATAATATTCTCGTTTTTGTTATTTGAATTAGTAACAATAGTTATTTGTAAACCAAAATTATGTTTAATTTTATCAGAAATAGCTTCAGGGAAAATAGAAATTTCTTTGAAACCTAAATTTAAATTACCCTTATTGTCTAAATTATTTTTTTGAATTCCCTTAAAATCTCGATATCGTGGTAAATAATAAGTAACTAACCTTTCAATAAAATCAAATAACCTTTTTTTTCTTAAAGTTACTAAAACAGCAACTGGCATTCCTTTTTTTAATTTAAAACCAGCAATTGATTTTCGTGCTTTTACTACCATTCCCCTTTGACCAGTAATTCTTGCCAAAGCATAAAGAGCTTCTTCAATAATTTTATCTTTATTATCAGGATTTTGATTAATCAATTTTCCAATACCAATATTAACAACTGCTTTTATTGGTTTAGGCACTGCTAAAATATTTTTTATTCCTAATTCTTCCTTTAATTCAAATTTTATTTTATTGTTAAATTCTTCGTAAAGCATTTTAATTAAAAAGTTCCTTACACTTTTTACACCTTCTAAATTTTTGATCATTACTTATTTCATAACCGACCCGAGTTGGTTTCTTGCATTTAGGACAAATTAATTTAACCTTACTCACATAAAGAGGTTGGGGAATACTAACAATTTGACCTTTTTCACCACTTCTCTTTGGTCGCAAATGTTTTTTAACCAAATTTAAACCTTCAACAATTACTTTATTTTCCTTTGGTAAAGCTTTGATCACTTTTCCTGTTCTTCCCTTATCTTTACCACTAATTATTAAAACGGTATCACCTTTTTTAATTTTCATTTTTTTAAACTAATTCTCTTGCCATACTTGCAATTTTCTCAAATTTTTTTTCTTTAATTTCTCTTGGTATTGGACCGAAAATTCTATTACCAATTGGATCGTCTTTTGTTCTTACAACAACAGCTGCATTTTCATCAAATCTAATCCAAGTACCATTTTTTCTCAAATAGGGTTTTCTTTGTCTAACAACAACTGCTTTTACTACTTGCCCTTTTTTAATTTGCTTACCTGGTTCAGCTTCTTTTACTGAACAAACAATAATATCACCAATTTGAGCATACTTTCTATTACCAATACCAACAAAACCAATACACATTAATTTAATTGCTCCACTATTATCAGCTGCTTTTAATATTGTTCTCGGTTGAATCATTGTTATTATTTAAAACTTTAACTAATCGCCACCTTTTTAATTTTGAAATTGGACGAACATATTCAATTAAAACAGTATCACCTTCTTTTGCTATTTCTCGCTCATCATGGGCATAATATTTCGTTCTATGTTTCAAATATTTCTTATACAAAGGATGTTGTTTAATAGTTTCTGATAAAACAACAATTGTTTTTTGCATTTTGGTTGATATTACTTTCCCGATTACTCTTTTTCTAACCATTTCTCTGTTTTTCATTAATAACCGTTAATATCCGCGCAATATTTTTTTTAGTTAATTTTAATAAATGTGGTTTGTTTAATTTTTTTAATGATTTTTCTATCTTTAAATTAAACAATTTTTTTCTTTCTTCGGCTAATAATTTAAATAATTCTGATAAAGATTTTAATCTCAATTCTTTAGCTTTCATCTTTTTTAATAATTTTTACCTTAATTGGTAATTTACATCCAGCTGATTTTAAAGCTTCAAAAGCTAAATCTTCAGATAAAGTATAAACTTCAAAAAGAATATTACCAGCCTTAACTAAGGTAGCATAATGATCAATATCTCCTTTACCTCCACCCATTCTCACACCCTCTGGTTTTTTAGTTCTTGTTAAATGAGGAAAAATTTTTAACCATACTCTCCCTTTCTTACCTAAAATTCTTTTCAATTCTTTTAAAGCTGCTTCGATTTGTTTATCTTTTAAATATTTGGTTTCCAAACTTTTTAAACCATAATTACCAAAATCTAAATCAATATTAGCAGTTGCTATTGCCCTTTTTAACCTTCTACCCTTCATCCATTTACGATGTTTTAACTTTCTTGGCTGAAGCATTATTCCTCTTTATAATCTTTACTTTCGCCCTTATACAACCAAACTTTAATTCCTATTATTCCATATTTAGTTAAAGCCTCAACGAAAGCATAATCTATTTTAGCTTTAAATGTTGATAAAGGTAATTTCCCCCATGACAATGTTTCTGTTCTGTGAATAGTAGCACCATTAATTCTTCCAGAAATTTTAATTTTTATTCCTTGAATTTCTTTATGTTGTCTAGCTTTTTCTATTATTTTTTTCATCACTCCTCTTGCTGGTTTATTTTTTTCAATATCAATAGCTGCTAATTGAGCCAAATAGCTTGCATAAAGTGTTGGTTTTTTTACTTCTTCAACAGAAATTTCTAAAGCTGGTTGAGGAAGATTGTTCTTTTTAAACAAAGGATCCAATTTTTTAACAATTTCTTCTTGTAATCTTTTTAACTTCTGCCCTTCTCTACCTATTAAATTACCAGGTTTAGCTGATCTTAAAATTACTCGGCAATGCTCTTGATCCTTCCTTTCAATAATAACTTCAATAACATCTCCTTTTTTAATTCGTTCATTAATTATTTTTCTAATCAAATAATCAGCCTCAAGAAATATTCTAAAATTTCTTTTGAAAAACCATTTTGATTTCCAATACTCATTAATCCCTAATCGATTAGCATAAGGTGAAACTTTATGACCCATTTTTTTTATCTAATTCCAAAGCAATATGAGAAGTTCGTTTAATAATTCGACCGACATGACCTCTTGACATTGCTCGATATCGTTTTTGTTTTGGTCCTTCATTAACGATAATGTTTTTAATAACTAAATTCTCTTTTTTTAATTGTTTTTGTTTTTCAGCAACATCAATTCCGTGTTTTAATAATTTTAACAAACTTTTTGCTGCTCTTTTAGGCGATAAGATTAATTGTTTCTCAGCATTTACCACTTCTAAGCCTTTAATCATATTAGCTACCATTCTTACTTTTCTTGGTGAAATATTTAAATAACGTAAATGAACCTTAATCATTTTTTAAAAATTAATTTTTATTTTTGTAAGGCTTGTTTTTTCTCTAACTCTCTTTGTAATTTTCCACCATGTTTAAGAAACTTTCTTGTCGGAGCAAATTCTCCTAAACGATGACCCACCATATCTTCAATCACCTTAAATTTTATAAACTGTTTACCATTATAGACTTCAAAAACCATTCCCACCATTTCCGGTATAATAATTGAATCCCGTGACCAAGTTTTAATTGGATATTTATCCCTTTCTTCTATTGGCAACTGAAGCAACTTTTTAACTTTCTTAAGTAATTTTTCATTAACATATGGTCCTTTTTTTAAACTTCGTGACATTTTATTTTCTTCTCTTGGCAATTAATTTAGAATAAGGATTTCTTTTTCTTCTTGTTTTTCGACCACCAGTAATTTTACCCCACTTTGTTTTTGGTCTTCTTGTTCCTCGGGGAGCGCGACCTTCACCTCCACCATAAGGATGATCGCGTGGATTCATAGCGCTTCCTCTAACATTTGGTCGAAAACCTTTCCAAATTTTTCTTCCTGCTTTTCCTAATCTGATATTACGATGATTAACATTTGATACTCTTCCTACAGTAGCATAACACTCTTTAGATACTTTTCTAATTTCACTAGATGGCATTTTAAGAGTAGCATATTTTTCATCACAACCCATCATAATAGCTGCTGAACCGGCTGAACGAACTAATTTACCTTTTCCTTTAGGAACTAATTCAATTTCATAAATTTCTGTACCTGGTGGAATATTTTTTAAAGGCAACCGATTGCCAATTTTTATTGGCGCTGATTCAGAACAAATTATTTCATCTCCAACCTTTATTCCTTCAGGAGCTAAATGATACCTTCTTTCTCCATCTCGATAACAAACAAGCATAATAAAAGCACTCCGATTAGGATCATATTCAATTGTTTCCACTTTAGCTAAAATATCTTTTTTATCTAAACGAGAAAAATCTATTAATCGATAAAGTCTTCGATGCACTGGATTTTTCCTAAAGCGAGTAGTTATCCTTCCTTGATTATTCCTTGCTGTTCTTTTTTTTAAAGAAATCAAAAGTGGCTTATATGATTCATCAGTAGTTAAAACTTTTTTATAATCAACAAGAATAGTTACTCTCTTTCCTGGTCCTCTTGATTTAATAATTTTTAATGACATAATAAAAATTGCTTTTAATTAATTTCCTCGACAACTGATTTTTAGAAAAATTAAATTAAATTATATCAAAAAAATAATTGAAATCAAAATTATATTATCGGGGGAGGTAGGATTCGAACCTACAACCTCTGGTTTTGGAGACCAGCGCTCTACCAATTAGGAGCTACTCCCCCTTATTAAAAATTATAACATTAAATATCAGAATTTTGACTATTTTTTTTATTAATTTCTATTTTTATTCCTAATTCATCTAATTGTTCTTTTTTTACTTCATCAGGTGCAAGCATCATTAAATCTCTACCTTCACCAGTCTTAGGAAAAGCAATAACTTCTCTAATATTAGGTTCATTTTCTAAAACCATAATTATCCTATCTAAACCAGGAGCAATACCTCCATGAGGCGGTACGCCATAATCAAAAGCTTTCAACAAGTGACCAAATTTTTTATATATCTCCTCTTCTTGATGACCTAATACTTTAAATACTTCTATTAAAATATCTTTATCGGTTGTTCTAATACTACCCCCACCTATTTCATAACCATTACAAACAAAATCGTATTGTTCACTAATTAAATCTAAGGGTGAAGATTTTAATTTTGCAATTATTTTATCTTTATTAAAATTACCCTCAGTTAATTTGGGTTGGGTAAAAGGATGGTGCATTGGATTCAGTGTTCCATCTTCTAAAATCTCAAACATTGGAAAATCAACAATAAAACAAAAAGCTAATTCGTCTTTATCTTCTTTATTTTTTCTTAAATCCGGTTTATCAGTCTTAAAATTTTGTATTACTTCTTGGTAGCTTAGGCGGGGAAATGGGATTTGGGTAATTCTTTTGTGAGGATATAAATTTCTAACCAATTCAATAAATAATTCTTCAATAAGATTTAAAATATCATCACGACTAACAAAGCTCATTTCTAAATCAAGTTGAGTAAATTCTGGTTGTCGATCACCACGAGGATCTTCATCGCGAAAACAACGAGCAATTTGGAAATATTTTTCAATTCCTGCTACCATCAAAAGTTGTTTATATTGTTGAGGTGATTGAGGAAGAGCATAAAATTTACCCTTATGAAGCCTAGATGGTACTAAATAATCTCTTGCCCCCTCTGGTGTTGATTTGGTTAAAATTGGTGTTTCGATTTCAATAAAGCCTCTTTGGGCTAACCAATTTCTAATAAATAAAATCACTCGATGTCTGTTCGTTAAATTTTTTTGCAATCTTTCTCTTCTTAAATCAAGATAGCGATATTTTAATCTTATTTCTTCATTAATTTCATAACCATCGCTGTCGATAGGTAGTGGTAAAATTTGAGCTTCAGATAAAACTTCTATTCCATCAACAATTAACTCTATTTCGCCAGTTAAAATTTTTGGATTAATTAATTTCTCTTCCCTTTTTTTGATTAAACCCTCAACTTTAATAACAAATTCTTCTCTTAATTCCTTCGCTATTTGCCAAGAGGAAGAACTTTGCAGAACTACACATTGAATAATCCCACTTCTATCTCTTAAATCAAAAAAAATTATCTTCCCATGCGAACGAATTGAATGAATCCAACCAAAAAGTTCAACCCGTTCGCCAACTTTATCCCTCGTTTCCAAAATATCTATTTTTTTCATTTTAACAATAATTATATACTAAAATATCCTTTAATTCATTAATCTTACTATATATTTACATAAGATCCTCTTTGGTTGTAAAATTAGGTTTTGAATTGGGGCAGGTAGATGATTTTTTAAAATTAATAATTTTTTGATAATTATTTTCAATAATAGATTGCAGTTCTTGATCAGTATTTAAATTAATGTAAATTGTATCAAAAATATTTTTTGTTTTTTCTAAATTATGTGAATACATTATTAAATTATGCCCAGCCTTAAGAGCTTTTATTCCTCTTTCTGCCGGATCTATTCCTTTAATATCTAAAATCATCTCCGAAAGATCATCGCTAATAATAATACCATTAAAATTTAATTGCCTCCCTAAAATTTCTTTAATAATTTTAGAAGAAAAAGTAGCTAAATTCTTAGAATCTATATTTTCATAAATAGCATGACCAGTCATTACAAAATCAGCTCCATTATTTATACCATCTTTAAAAATCATTAAAGATTGATTAAACATATCTCGTTGAACACTAAGTATTGGTAATTCATCGTGTGGATCTTTGGTAAAAACTCCTAAACCAGGAAAATGCTTTAAGGTAGCTGAAATATTGTATTTTTTTAATAAGTTAATAAATGTTCTATTAAATGATATTAAATCTTCATAATTATCAAAAGGAATTCGTTTTTTAATAAAGCTATCATTATTAAAAGGAAAATCGGCGAGAGGCGCAAGTAAAACATTAATTCCTAATTTAGATAAAACTTCGACTCCTTGTTCGATAGTTCTCCAATCAGGAAAATTAAAATAAAAAACATTTTGAAATAATTTAAGTCGAGTAGCCCCGTTAGGTTCTTCATCTATCATAATAAAATAACAAGTACCACTTTCCTCCTGGGAAATTTTTTGTAATTGACTGATTAATTCTTTAAATTGCAAATTTGATTGATAATTTCTTGCATAAAGTACAATGCCTGCTGGTTTAATATATCGAAGAATAGCCTCAGTTTTTTCATCAATTATCTTATTAGGAATTCCAACTACCAAATTTTGTCCTAATTTTTCTTTAAAATTTTTATTTAAGTTAGTTTCAATATTATTCTTTTTAGAAAATAAAAGAAAAGGATTACTTGGTTGATAAAAATTTAAATTCGGTTGTTTAATAATAAATAAGCAAATAATTAATGTAGTAAAAAAGATTAATAGAACTAAATTTATTTTTAACCCCATTATCTAAAATTTGATATTTCCACGATCATCAACATTAAAATTTTTAACTCTTATTTTTCCTTCTAAATCAACCTCTCTTGTTGAATAATAGTAATAAGGATCTTTATTGATAAACCAAATTATAAATTTCTTTATATTTTGATTATCAATTCTATCACCTTCTACCCTTACAAGATTAAAAGCAACAGAATAAGAGGAATTTTTATTTAATTTCTCTAATAGAATTAACGGAATATTTATTTTTTTGCCTGGCTCTATATTTTTACCTAATAAAATATTTTTAATTTGATCAAATGGAATTTTTGCTATAGTATTCTTGTTAGAATCTTCTATTATAATATCTTTAATTTTCCAACTACCAAAGAACTCCTCAATTTTTTTTAAAGTATGATTATCTATTATGATTTTATCTCTACCTATGTTTTCAAAATAAATATCAAAAGAATTATTATTTAAATTTTTTTCAAAATCTATATTACCTATTTCTTCATCAGCCAAATAAGCATAATATTTAAAATCAGGATTACATTCTGAAGATTCCCATTCAGCATATGATTCTACTAATAAATTATTTTTTTTAAGATTTCCTCTGTAAAAATTCTTATCTTTATCCATTAAAATCAAATCAGTTATTTCTATTGAAAGTTCTCCACCTTTATTATTAGGCTTATAATAAATTTGCATTACATCAACATCTTTATCTATAAAAATTGGTTGATCTAATTTGTACCAATATATTCCATCTCTCTCTTCAACTAAAGATAAAGTTGAACTGCCTACTGTTTCATAATCATAAAAAGGGCCGCAGGCATATGTTGGTTTTATTAAATTTTGAAAATATTTTCCAATATTACCTTCTCTTTTCAGAAACTCTATTTTGAATTCTTTTATTAAATCAATATTATTAATATTAAAACCAATATAAACTAACAAAAACTTATCAGAAATTTTGATAACCGTTCCAATATAAGAGAAAAAATGACTCTCTACACCCAAAATAGGATATTCATATTCTTTAGGTTTGTCTAATCCCCTTTTGTAAGCTTGAGAATATTTAGGAATTAATAAAAATTTTTTCTGAGTTACTTCATCTGTGTATTGATTAATACTATAATATTCACTATGCGGAGAATTAGGAAGATAAGCATAGCATAAATGAATAGTTACTTTATCTGTAGTTTTTAAATTTTTAATTGAAACGAAATCAATAATTTTATCGGCTAATGTTTTTTCAAAAATTAATTCTTCATCACTCCAATAAATTTCTGGCACTCTAATTTCTATTTTATTATATTTATAAGCTATTAAAGCTTCTTTTTCATTTAAAGCTTTTTTATAAATTCTTATACCATCTATATAACCAACAAAAGTTGATTCAATATTTAAATTTGTTCCTCCAATTTGTAAATCACCTGGTTTCGCTATTTCTGTCCAATATTGAGAAACATTATCAATATCATTATCTTTTTTTCTCCATTAATATAAAAATTCACTTCTTTAGTTTTGAAATTCCAAGTAACGATTATATGATTCCATTCATTATCTTTTAAAGGATCAAAAATTAAGTTGTAATTTTTTTTAGGTGCTTGAGCAGGATAAAAATATAAATTACCATCAGGATCAATACCTAATTCGATGTTCCATTTACTATCAATAACTAATCTTTGGTATTTACCATTTTTTCTCTCAATTGGTTTGACCCATAACTCAATACTTCCTTCATTACCATTAATAGCTGATTCCTGATTTTCTTTTTGTAATATTTGGAAATAGGCGTCATTAATATCCGTATAACCCTCTCTCTTATTCCAGTTATCAAAAAAAATAAAACATCTATTATGATGTTGGCAATTTATTAATAAATTTTGGGCAGATTGATAAATACTTAGTACTCCAAAAAATTCACTTTTGTAATTATTTCCAGTTAAATCTTCGAAATTTAATTTATATACATATTCTCCCAAGTATTTTTGGTCTGGTGTGAATAATTCGTCAGAAAATAAAAATTTTGGTTTATTAAGAATATACCAAATATCAGGTTGTGGTAATAAACTTTCACTGTAATCAAAAGTTTTATTATATTGATTTTGTTTAATGCCAATTTTATTTTCTATTAAACTATTTATATTATTATTACTATAGTAAACAAAAACAGATTTCTTTTGATAAGGTTTTATTATAGGAATCTCCAACAAAATTTCTGTAGTTTTATCAGTACATTTATTCAAAATTTTATATTTGATTTCCAAATTAAGATCAGGATCAATAAATTTTAAATTATTACAATTAAAATCTAATTTACCACTTCTGACTAAAGACAAAGTGTCGAAACTGGTAAGAATTGGAAAATTTTTAAGGGAATCGTCGTTGTTTAAATTAAAAGAAAATTTACGACTATACAACTTATCAGATAAGAGATTATTATTTACATTTTCTGTTTTTTTTATTTGAAAATTAGAAATAATATTTTGTAATGAATTATTATTACTGAAAAACTTATAAAATCCAAAAATTAAGCCAACTAAAAAAGAAATAAAAGAATAACTATTAAAAATTTGTATTTCAACTTAAAATTTAATAAATTAAACTTTTGAAATAACATAAAAATTTTCTGTATCTTTATTTTTTATTAATTTTAAAATTAATATTTAAATTATACAAATAAGTTTTTTACCTAACAACAAGTGTGCCGTTGAGGTCGGTTCGCCAATAAGGAATATGAAGAATATTTAATTTTTGTATAGTTTCGTAATGAGGATGGCCATATCGATTTTCTCCTACCTGAATGACTGCCCTTTTAAAATTAGCTAAAAAAAATCTATCAGAAGAATATTTTGAGCCATGGTGGGGAATCAAAAGATAATCAGCTTTAATTGATTTTTCATATTTGCTTAATAAATATTTTTCTATTTTTTGATCAATATCACCTGTAAGCAAGAAATTTTTATTATTTTTAAAAACCTTAATAACTAATGAATTTTGGTTATCGTTTTTATATCGGCGATCTGGATGTAAAATAAAAATTTTTTCAAATGGTGTTTCTATTTTATCATTAGCTTTAAGAGTAATCAGCGGAATATTTTTTTCTTTAGCTAATTGAAGAAATTTCAAATACCCACTATCTGAAGAAAAATAAGGAGAAATAATTATGGCACCTATTTGATATCGTTCCATCAAATCAAAAATTCCTCCGTAATGATCTTTATCTGAATGTGAAATTAAAATTAAATCAATCCGACGATGATAAAATTTAGATAAACTTTGTATTTCGCGAACTGTTTTTAGACCATAAGGACCAGCATCATAAAGAATTTTTAAGCGAGGATGATAAATTAATACACTACTTCCCTGCCCAACATTTAAAAAAGCTACAAAACTCTCATTATCAAAATTACTAACTATATACCAAAACAAAAAAATATTAATTAAAACTAAAATTAAAATCAAGCCTCTCATTTTTATTAATTTTAATCATATAAAAAAATATCAAAAAATAAATAGCAAGAGTAAAAACTAATGGCATTGGTAAGTATAATTTTGGTAATTTAGCTAAAAAATTAATAATTAATCCAAAGAGTTCAAAAGGTAAATTGATAATCTGATTAACTGGATAAAAATAAACTAAAAATAAACTAAAAAATCCAATAAGCATTAAATAAGGAATAATAGAAACAACTAGAGCATTATTAAAAAACGAAAAAAGATTAAATTCGCCAAATTTATACCACAAAAGAGGAATAACTAAAATTTGAGCTGAAATAACTTCACTTAAAAATTTAAATTTCAAAATTTTTCTAAAATATTCCTCCCAATAAACAAGACCAACGGTTGCTAAAATAGAAAGTTGAAAACCCAAATCATTAACTAAGGCTAAAGGGTCAAATAGACTAATTATCAAAGCAGTAAAAATTAAAACATTCCTTTGAAGAGCTGGCTTGCCAATTAATTTAGAAAAAATAAAAACTATCATCATTATTCCTGCTCGAATTACCGAAGATTGAAAACCAGTTAAAACAACAAAAATCAAAATAAAAATTATTGACAAAAAATTAATTAGAAAAAAATTAAAAGCTAAAGAATTAAATAAACGATGAACAGCTGAAGAAATAACAATAAGGTTATAACCAGACATTGCTGTAATGTGAGAAAGTCCTGAATGACGAAAATTCTCTCTTAATTCTTTATCATTTATCTCACGACCATATAAAATCCCACTTATTATTTCTGAACTAACTAAGGAATAATTTTTATCAATCAATTGATTAATATAATTTCGTAATTGATAAAATGGAGTATAAATTGAATGTTTGACTTCTTTCAGTTCCTTAATAAAAATTCTATTTCCCTGAATATCAAATTGAGCAATAAGACTATCTTTAGGAAATAATTTATTGTAATAATAAGGTAAATAGACAAAATAATTTTCTCCCTTGAATTTACCTAAATATTTATGGTAGTAATTAGTTGAAGGAAATTCTTTTATTAAATAAATTTTATTATCAGCAGTTTGCTTTTGAATTAATTGAAAAAATATCAAATAACCTCCACCCAATAAAAAAGCCAAAGAAAATAATAAAACTAAAAATAATCTTCGAAAAAATACTAAACTAATAAAAACAAAAATCAACCAAAAATTAAAATAATACTTCAAAATAATACCCAAAAGAAAAAAGAGCGAAAAGAAAAAGAAAAGATTAGCAGGCATCAATTTTTATGGCGAACCGAAAATAAATTTCAAAGCAGAGAAAATAGCTGAAACAACTAATAACAAAAAGTAACCAATAACTGCCCACTTGAGATATTCTGAACCTGTTTTAATATATTCAACTTTAATGGGTGAAATAACATAAAAAATTGCTCCAACAATTAGAAGAATAATAAAAATTATCGGTGCTAAATCGAAAATAAAATTTCTTACTTCATCAAAAATTCTTTCGGGAGTAATTTCTCCTAATGATTCAGCCCCTCGATGCTCATCTACCCAAACCACGGGCGGTATTACTGCTATTGGTACTTCTGTTGTCGCTATTTCAAGCTCTACCCAATTAAAAGAAAATTGACTATTAAAATTTTGAACAGCTTCTTGAAAATCTTGGACTACCTCATCTATAGTATTACCCCCAGGAGTTTGACCTGTTATCAAGGTTTCTTTTAAACATAATCTAAAAAAATCATTAAAAAGTTTTTGACTAGAACTAGCTAAATTATTCCAGAAATCAGCCTCTTGTTCGATTTGATTGGGATAAATATTTTGAAACCCTCTTTGATATCCCTGATTTCTATTAAGATTCACTATGCTAGTTGTCTTATTAAATGTTATTAAAAAACCTTGTTTATATATTGTTTCTAATAAATCTGGTATGGTTCGTCCTTGCATCGTAGAAGACGATATTGCTGAAGAGAATTTATTTAAATTAGTTAAAATATTACTTAATGTTGTAACATCATTTATACTAGTAATATCATTCCTAATTTCATTTAAAGTATTTAAACACCCTTTAATTGACCTCACTGTATTTCCCCACAACACCCCATCGTATTCTTGAATAACTCGTGAAAAATAATTTAAATAATTTTCAATTTTTTCTAATAAATTACTTTCTCTTAAAAAATTTAAGTAAGTACGTAATAACGAGCTATCGCTTCCGAGGTTTTTAGGTGAGCAATTTAAATTAGCACAACTAAAAAAATCAATATAATTAGTACCCCTTTCACCGTCATTATTATTAACAATAAATATTCTAATAACATCCCGAGCAACACTTTCACCCGATAAAGTTCCTTCATCAACACCCATTCCAATCTCATAATCACCAAAATTTGAAATATTAAGATCAGGAAATATGTAATTCCACAAATCAATTATGGTATTGTAATTAGAAATACTAGAAGTAGGAAAATTCCTTAATCTAGTTTTTGCATCAATAAATTTAGAAAAAATATAAGGATAAGGAAATTCATCTCTGTAACAATTTCCATTAATATATCTACAAGCATAATATACAGGACTTCCATCATTACCTATATTTTGTAATAACCTATTTATGCTACTAAATTTTCTTACTATCTCATCAATTTTTCCTATTATCTGTCCTCTTAACTCCTGAGCGGTTTGTCCATAAACAAAATTAGAATTGAAGAATATTAATAAAATTAAAACTATAATTACCCTCCTCATCTTACCAGTTGATTAATTGCTTCCAAAATTTCCCGGGCGATAAAAATTATTATAAAACCTAAAATAGTCCAAAAGAAAGTTTTTTTTGCTAAATCTAAATAATCTTTTTTAAATGGGGAATAAATCAAAAATCCAGCAATTAAAGTTAAAGAAATTAAAAATAAAATAACTGCAATATATTGAAGTACTCCTAAAACTCTTATCAAACAGTTGTTAATTTTTTCAAAAGCATTTGAACCCTGAAGACAAGCAACATCAGCTGCTGGTCTAAAATATTGATAAAAATATCGCCAACCTTCAGGAGACAAAACATTAACTTCAGAGGAAGTTGATTCTGTTGTAGTTGAAGTTGTAGAAGTAGTTGATGTTGATGATGTTTGTGAATAAATTAAATGATTGACTATCAATAGATTAAAAACTAAAATTGAAATTAAAATAAATTTTCTCATTTTTAATAACCAGTATAAATATAAATCTTCGGCTTAAGAAAATCTAAAATTAAATCAAAAAATATTCCAGCTAAAAGAAGCAAAACATAATAAGTAACTGCATTGACCATCATTGTTCTACCTTTTTCTAACCAATTTTTAGTAGCTCCACCAAACATCATCATAAAAGCACCAATTAAAGCTACTAAAGCAGCTATCCAATAACCTAAAATCAGTAAAAATCTAATTACATTTTGAACAGCATTAATAAAGTCCCTCAAAGTACAAGAATCAGGAGTGCAATTTTTACCAACTAAACCACCTGACTGAGCAAAAATATAATTATTAAAGATAGATAAAATAAAAATAAAAATTAATAAATTTTTAATCATTTTTTGAAAAATTTAAAAATATCAGTTCGTCTGAGAATATTTTTTAAATTATCTTTATTAGTTAGCCAACTATCAAAATATTTTGGTAAAGCATTATTCAACTCATCATAATTAATATTAGTAAAGTAATCACCAATTAACATTTCATTAATTACTATCTTACTTTCTTTATCTAAATCATTAAACAAATCTTTTCTTAAGGGAATTAAATTATTTCTTTTAGCAAATTCTGGATAAATCTTATCAAATTCTTCTAAAAATAACCAACTATATTTAGACTTTTTGTTTTTGATTACTCCTAAATAATAAACTTTTAGATAATTATATTTTTTCAGGGATTGGCTAAATTTTGGAAAACCAGCAACAGAAAATTCTAACCTTGAATTACTATCAATAATTTTTTTCTTTTGAGAATAGAAAGCTGGTAACATAATTAATCTTTCTTGAGCAAAAGCTAATAAAGCATTAGGTAAATTATCATCCCAAGAATATAAATTTGAATAAGGATTAGTAAATTGAGTTAAATAATCAAAAGTTTTCTCAAAAGCGCTACTATTTTTTTCTGACTCTTGATTTAAATTTTTATTAATCACCAAAAAAATCTCAACAAAATTATCAATATTCGATTTTCCTAAAGCAATAGGGGCTAATTCAAGATAATTAAAATTAGCTTGTCTTAACTGAGGGATAGCTTGTTCAATTTCTTCAAAAGTTTTTGGAGGTTCATACAAACCAGCATTAGCTAAATATCTATTATTAACAAACAAAACTAATGTATCAAAAGTTAATGGATAAAGATTGAATTTATTGTTTAATGGCTTAAAAATTATTTCAGGGTAATTATCAATAGTAAGCTTTTTATTTTTATATTCATCAAAAATTTTCAAATTATTAAAAGCAAATTCGTTATCAACATAAACAATATCAGGACCGCGACCGGCAGCAGTTTCTAATAATAAAGTTTCTTTAATTTCTTCTAATGATTTCTTTTCAACATTAACTGTTAAACAATATTTATTAACTGATTTAATTGCTTTTCTAAACTCTTGAAATGGAATTGGTGACCAAATAACTAATTTTTGATTATAGCAAGGAAATTCTGATTTCTTCCTCCGACTTGCAAAAAATGCCCGATCAATTAAAAAAGCTACCACAATTATTATTAAAAGAAAAAATATAACTATAGTGATAGGTCTATCTCTTAAATCTTTTAATATTCGGTCCATTTACTTTTGAGCTACTATTAGATAATAATCACCGAAAAATTTTTGAAAAATTATCCTCTTATTTTTAATTTTAAAATATGTTTGAATAAATTCATAATCTATTGGCGTTCCAGCAAGAAAAGGTAATTTCTTATTAGGCTCTAAAATAATTATTAATCCATCTGGTTTTGTAATTCTTAAAGCACTATCTAAGATTTTATCATAACCTTCATTTTGAAATAAAATTTGACTAATAAAAACTACATCAAAATAATTGTCCTCTAAAGATAAATTTTTCACATCAGCCCTCAAAAAATGCACATTCTGATAACCATAAATATTAACTAATTCTTCAGCTTCTTTTAAATTATCTTCCAAAATATCAATAGCATAAACTTCTACACCTTTTTCAGCCAGCCATACAGTAAAATAACCACCACCACAACCGAATTCAGCAATTTTATCACCTTTCTTAATAAACAAATTTTTAGTTAAGATATTAATAATTTCTTGTGGTTTAATAAACATTACTATTCTAAATTAATTTCTTCGTTGATTTTGGGTATTTCAGTTTTAATCCCCAAATAATCTTCAAGACGAATTTTTAATTGAATTTTTGCTTTTTCATCGCCTTGAACTAAAAATACAGTTTTTAATCTTTTTCTTTGAGGACTAACCCAATCAATAATTCCTTCTTGATCTTTATGACCTGAATAACTTAATAATTTTTCTATCTTAGCCTTAACTAAATATTTCTCACCATCTAAAGAAATATTTTTCACCCCCTCTAAAATTTCTCTTCCTAAAGATCCTTCTGGCTGATAACCAACAAATAAAATTGTCGTTAATGGCTTATCAATAAAATATTTTAAGATATTAATAATTTTTCCACCCTTAAGCATTCCAGAGCTGGAAATAATAATTTTAGGATTAGGATAATCAACAATTTTTTTAATATCATTTTCTTCCACAATATGTAAATAGGACAAATTTTCGTAATTTCTACGAATAAAAAAATTTTTTGCCTGCTCATTAAGAAAATCATAATACTTTTCGTAAATTCTTAAAATTCTAATTCCCAAAGGAGTATCAAGAAAAATATTTATTTCTGGCACGCGTTTTTCTTCAACTAAAGAAATTAAATCATATAAAACTTCTTGACTTCTTTCCAAAGCGAAGGCTGGTATAATCAAGGTTCTTTTTTCTCTTAAGGTTTCTTCAACAATATCTTCTAAAATATCTTTTCGGTTCATTAAATCTTGATGAAGACGATCACCATAAGTAGATTCTAAAACTAAATAATCTGCTTCGGGTAAGGGATCAGTTTCTCTTAAAAGTGGATCAATATTACCTAAATCGCCAGAAAAAATTAATATTTTATTATCTCCTTTCACCTGAATAAATGCTGAACCTAAAATATGGCCGGCATCAAAGAACACTATTTCTAAATTATTAAAAGACAATTTTTCATAATAATTAACTGTTCGCCATCTTTGAAAAACTTTTTTAATGTTTTCTTCTGTAACAAAATTATCTTTACCCAAAAAATGGCAATTTTCATTAATTACTTTTTGAGAGTCCAATAAAATTTCTTGAGCTAAATCTTTTGTAGGTAAAGTACTATAAATATAACCATTAAAACCCTCAGATAACAATTTAGGCAAACGACCAATATGGTCTAAATGAGAATGAGTAATTAATACAAAATCTATTTCTTTAGCCTGATAAATAAACGGTTCGAAATTTTCTAACTCACAAACATTTCTTCCTTGAATTAATCCGCAATCAACTAAAAATTTAGTATTATTAACTTCAACTAAATAATTAGCACCAGTTACCCTTTCTGCCCCTCCGCAAAATTTTATTTTCATTTTTGACTAAATTGACTAAATTTAATAATCTTGTTCTATATCGCAAAAATTTTTAATAATAAATTGAGAATAAAATTTTTAATTAATAAAATAAAATTAAAAGCGAAGAAGATAACAAAAATAATAAGTAAGAAACCGAATTGTTCAAGGTAGATTTGCATATTATAAGGCAAGAAAGAAAGAAAAATTCTTGAACCATCTAATGGTGGAATAGGTAAAAGATTAAAAATGGCAAGCAAGATATTTAAACTAATAAATGACAAAATTAACTGAGTATTAATAACCAAATTTAATAACATTGAAATTTTTAACAAGGATAGCAAGATTAAAGCAATTAAAATATTAGTCACTGGTCCCATTAAAGCAACAATTGCCATATCTCTTTTAGGATTTTTAAAATTCAAAGGGTTAACAGGAACCGGTTTCGCCCAACCAAAAATAAAACCAGCGCTCAAAAAAGAAATTAGAGGTAAAATAATGGAACCAATAATATCTAAATGAGCAATAGGATTAAGCGTTAATCTTCCCGCCAAACGTGGAGTATCATCACCCAATTTATCAGCAGTCAAACCATGAGCCAGCTCATGAAAAATAATTGAAATTAACAAACCGGTAATCAAAATAATAATTTCCATTAAAAATTAATTATAACTTAAATAATTAGATAAAAATACTTAAATGATTATTTTTATATTTCTAAAAATTAAGCAATTTCTCTCAAATAATCTTTAAACTCTTTAATTAACTCTAATTTTATCTTAGCTGAATAATATTCACCTAAATGAAATTTTGTCTTAAAAGAAATAAATATTTCATAATATTCTGGAGTAATATTAAATTTTTCTTCTACTTTCAAATCATAAATTCTTTTATAGATACTTGCATTTTTTTCAACAAATTTATTAATAGCTTCAATTTTTTCATCTATATTAACATCTTTATTAAATCTAATACCAACAAAAAATTTTTTATCATGACGACTTAAATTAGCAATGGTATTAATTTGACTATTGGGTAAAAAAATATAATTTCTTTCGCGATCCAAAAGAACCATCCCTCGCAAATCAAAATCAACTATTTTTCCAACAAAAGTATTATTAATATTTACCCACTCACCCTTACGAGCATGATCCTCAAAAATTAGTATCCAACCTCTAATAATATCTTGAATTATTCCTTGAAAACTAAAAACTATTGCTGCTCCCAAAACACCAGCACCAGTAATAATTGGGATAATTTGAATATTAAATTCACGAAGAACAAAAAGTAAAATAGCAAAAAAAGCCAAAATTTTAAAAATTGACCTAAAAACAGAAACTAAAGTAGCAACTCTTTCTTTATAGAATTCTAAATTTTTATGAGTTCTTATTCTGATAGTTATTTTTAATAATTGAGAAACTAAAAACTTTAACAAGTAATAAAGAATAATAATCAAAAAAACAAAAATAATTATCTCAATTAAGTTATCATAATTAGTGCTAATAAATTTTCTTAATAAATCGTAATAATTAGAAATATTGCTTTGAACAATTTTTATAAATGTTTTTGAAAATTCTTTAATATCCTCTAAAATGAACATTATAAAAACTTATTTTACTTTGTTTAATGATTTTAATTGCTTTATTAAAAAAATTAATAACTTCGTCATAGGTTTGTCGATCGACCGGATAAGGTGTACCATCTTTACCGCCATGAGTAAAAGTATAGCGAGCTGGATCTTGATAAGATGGTTTAGCTCCATAAATTAATTCTGACACTAAAGACAACGCTCTGATTGTTCTTGGTCCAATTCCTTCAAATAACAAAAGCTCATCAATTGTTTTTGGTTTTAAAAATTGAGCCTTAGTAATGCTTTTTTTCAACCGATTAATATCAAATTTTTCTTCAATTACGGGATGATATTTAAATTCAACTGAAGGCAAAAAAAGAGACTTGTAATTATTTTTTCGAAAGATTAAATCCATCTCTTTAATCAATTTATTTTCTTCATTTAATAAATTAATTATACCTTTTTTATTTTGATTACTTTGTTTAGAAGTTAAATTAAGAACTTTGTCAAAAATTTTATCGGAAACTATTCCTGAATGTGGTTCTTCTGTTAAATTTTCTCCTGATTTATCTACTAAAGTTTGCATAAGTTCGCGTTTAGGTTCACATAAGTTCGCGTCTGATCGATACCAATGATATCTTCTGGCTAAACCAAGATTAGTATTCATTCCTTGCTGAATTACTGCCCATGAACCTTTTTGGGTTAAAATAAAACTATGATGATAAATATTAAAACCATCTTGAATTAAAGAATTATCAACTTTTGCTACTAGCTTTGAAATCCTTACATATTTTTCTGGATCAATGCCAATTTTTTCACTTAAAGTTAAAATTTCATCCGGGGTTTTTCTTGAAGTTCTTCCCTTCCCTCCACAAATATAAATTCCTAAATTTCTTTTTCTTAATGCTTCTTTTAAGGCTGCAGTTGTTGTTACTGTTAAACCTGATGAATTCCAATCAAACGCTAAAGCACAACCAAAAGATTGAAACCAAATAGGATCAGCTAATCTTTTTAAAAATTCATCTTCACCAAATTCTTCAATAATTATTTCAGACATAATCCCAGCTAATTTTTCCATTCTTTCGAAAAGCCATCGCGGACATTTGCCAGTATCCAAACCAAAAGTTGCTACCCCTGTTTTCATCATTTTAAATTATATAGTTAATTCCACTTAAGAGTATATAGTTAGGTATTTAAATTTAATTGAGTAAATTTATGATGAGCCAGCGGTGGGATTCGAACCCACGACCTGACGCTTACAAGGCGCCTGCTCTACCACTGAGCTACGCTGGCAAATTATCTTCTAAAAACAATTTTAAATAAATCAAAATTAAACCTTGTATTTTAAATTATAACAAAAAATAAAAATTTAAGAGTAAGATTTCAAAAAAATTAAAAAATTTCCTTACTAATTAAAAAAATTAAATTTTTATTTCTTTCTTAATTTTCTCAACAAAATAAACAGGTAAAAAGAAAGCAAAAAAAGTAAACCAAAGTAAACCTCCTGCTATAGACATACCCCCTAAAATACCAATAAATTCTTTTATTTTCTCCCAATTAGGATGTTTTATAAAATCTTTTCCTTTCTCTTTTTCTTTTTGAATCTCTCCCAAAAGTTCTCCTATTTGCTTCATTCCTTCTAAATACTGATTTAGCTGATCGGGGGGTAATTTTTTTAATTCTTCAAAATCTACTTCAGATAATTTTTCAAGATTTCTAATAATTCCATCTACCTCTTTTTCTGCTTCTTCCTCCCTTTTACCTTCTTCAATTAATCGTTTTTTTAAAGATTGTCTTAAGTCTTTTAGTTTCTTTTTAAAGCCATTACTAATAGTATCCCAATATTTTTCTATATCCTCAATTGATTTTATTCTTGCTAAACAAAGGTTTAAAAGTTCAACTTGCCATCTTTCATGAACTTGTGGAATTGCGATTTCAAGATTTAAATTTCTTGTTTTATCATCTATTGTCGTTATAGATATTAAAATAACACCTTCTTTATTTAAAATCTTAGAATACCACATTAGCTCATCAAAAGAAGCTTCTTCTAAAAATTTTTTAACCCTCTCGTTTCCCACAAGATCTTCCCTATTTAAAATAAAAACACCCAAGCATAATCTAAAAACTTCTTCAATTTTTCCTTCATTTTTTTGAAAGATAAGTGTACTTGCAATAACTTCAGTAGGTGTTGTGATTTCCATTTCAGTTAATCCTGTAGTTATTATACCAACTCCTTCTATTTTCAATTCTTCTAACAAACCCACTACATTTTCAAGTTCTGCTCTAACATATTCGTCGAAAAATTTTCCTGATACTTCATCAGTCCTAACTAAACTTACTAAATCTTGATACTTCTCATACAATCTTTCTATTTTTTCTTTAATCAAGTTTTGTAAATCTCTCCCCTCTTGACTTGGTTGAACTTCTTGTTTATGTTCCTCAAAAGAAGGTTGTGTTCCGCTTTCAGTCATTGTTTGATCACGAGGATTAGTTCGGGACCTACCTCTTCTACGCGATTGGTCAGGATTAAATCTTGCTGTCATTTAATTATAACACAAAATTGGATTAAAAAATTAATTAATATAATTATTATAACACAAAATTATAATTATTATAAAATTATATTTTTTTCTTATTTTAAAAATAAAATTAAAATGGAAATGAAATTTTAGTTAAATATTTTTAATTTAATTATTGAAATTTTCTAATAAATAAACCAAAAAACCGCCGGCGGGGATTGTACCCACATCCGGCGGTGTACTGAGATAACCCCCCTAAGGGTTGGAAGGGGGTGGCTGGGATGGTGAGGGTGGTGGGGACGGGGGTTGGGGGTGGTAGTCCTGG
>FMJZ01009888.1_pt1 | contig 49267 bp, 50 predicted proteins | sample 1987881 | NCBI WGS metagenome assembly FMJZ01 (sample SAMEA4378227, study PRJEB15110) | soil metagenome | biome: soil; feature: Field; material: Soil | place: India | collected 2015-03-11 | depth 0 m
AAAAAAAGATTAAGCCTAAAAGGGAAAATATTATTAAAAATATCAAACTTGAGAATTCATCTAACTTGAGTAAGACTAAATTTAATAAAGCTATTCCAAGACTACATCCTAAGAAGGTAATTCCATAAACTTTTGAGGCTATTTCGGGGAATAAAGAAAGGGAAGAATTTTAAGACCTATTAAAAATAAGGGGATAAGCAAAGAGATAAAATTTGATATCCATAAAATAAATTGTTGAGAATACCAAGGAGAAATTAATGACGAAATCTAAAGTATCTTTAAGCTTCTTTATTTATTATTTTAGCCAACCTCTCCAGTAAGCTAGGAGGGGGTGGGGGAGGTGAGGTTCTGGAGAGGTTGGCCTTTTTTAAATTATACTAATTCCATCCTCTCTTAGCAACATAAAAATTAACCTTTGATTTGTTTTAAAAAAAGTTATATAATTAACTATATTAACTTAATTAACTTAAAAATTTCCTAAAAGGAGGAAAAATTATGGTAAAAGTAGTTGAAATTATAAAGGATCTATATTTAATACGAACACCTGAATTGCCCTTTGTAGCAAATAGCTATCTTTTAACTCTCTCTAATAATGGAGATAAAATTAATATCCTAATTGATCCTCTTCCTTTAATGTATTTTAATGATTTGATACTAACTTTAAAGGATTTAATAGGAGGAGTTGAGAATTTAAAAATTATTTACGTAAATCACCAAGATCCTGATTTAACCTCTTCCCTACCCGGAATCATGTCCCTATCTCCCAATTCCATGCTGATAGCCTCAGAAGATACTTGGAGATTAGTAAGAAGTTATGGCATCGATAAAGAAAGATATCAAGCTGTTGAATACTTTCCTAATAAAAAAATAGTATTAAGAACAGGACATACCTTTCAATTTATTCCTACCCCCTTCTGCCACTTTAGAGGGGCATGGATGATCTACTATTCCAGCAAAAAACTTCTTTTCTCAGGAGATCTCTTAGGGGGAGTTATTACTAAAAAAACTGAGGATATTTATGCTGATAAAGACTCTTGGGATGGAATAAAGATCTTTCATCAAATATATATTCCATCAAGGGAAGCCTTAAGACTTGCCGTTGATAGGATAGGAAGACTAGATCCAATTCCAGAAATTATTCTTCCCCAACATGGAGATCTAATTAGGGGAGATTTAATTTTGGAATTTCTAAGGAGATTAAATAATTTAGAAGTAGGTTTGGAACACATATTAGCTCAAGAGAAAAAGGAGTCTAATTATCTTTATGTCTTTAATGAAATTTTACAAAGGGAAAAGGAGAGATTTGGAGAAAAGTATGTTATGGAAAAGTTAGAAAGAATAAATTCTTCTCCATTTTTCCCCGAAATTGTCCATTTTGAAAATGGAGTTGCATTAGATTTTAGAATTTCTCCAGTTTCTGCTATAGGTTTATTATATAAAAGTTTCACTGAAGATTTATCTCCCAGGGATAGAGAAACTATAAAATCTGATATTGTTTCAACACTATTAAAGTATAATCTGGACATTCCTGAGGAGATTCTTGAAGAAAGGGTATCTATATGGGATAATTTCAGAAGAATTCTTAGAATATTTCAGAGGTGATGAAAATGCCAATATATGAATATAAATGTCAAGACTGTGGAGCAATTTTTGAAAAACTTATTTATAAAGAAGAAGATGTTAAATGTTTTATCTGTGGAGGAAAAAATGTTAAAAAGTTAATTTCTTTATTTTCTTCTGTTGGATCCAATAAGGGTAATACTTGCTCTTCATGTTCTTCAGGAAATTGTGGTACCTGTAGGTAAATTCTACTTTAGAAATAAAATGTAGGAACCTAAAATCATGATTCCAACGCCTACTATTCTTGTTCCTATTTTTTCTTTAAATATATAATGGGCAAAAATTACTGTTAATATCATACTTAACATGGATAAAGGTTCTGCAATACTAACATCTATATATCTAAAGGCAAAAAGGAGAAAAAGATAGGAATATGCATTGATGGCACTTGCAATTAAAACTAAATAAGTATTTTCTTTTAAAACTTTAAAAACTTCTTTTAATTTACCCCCAAAAATTATATAAATTAATTGAAAAACACTTATAACAAAATAGAGAAAGAAACAGTAAAAGAGGGGGCTAACCCTTTCCACCACAAAGCCATCTATGGTTCTTCCCACAGAGATTAAAAAGGAGCTGGAAATCATTAAAAGAGCTTCCTTCCTTTTAAATAAAAATTTCAAAGAGGAAAGAAAAGATTCCTTCTTATCAAGAAAGGAAGCCCCATAAACAAGAAGGGACAATCCCAGGATCTTTGTTAAGGTAAAGGATTCCTTAAGAAAAATACTGGTTAGAATTAATAGGAAAAATACATTAAAATTATATAAAGGTCCAACTAAGGAAGCTTCCCCAAGGGATAGGGATTTAACATATAATATAAAGGATATGGAATAGATAAATCCACTTAATAGTCCATATTTTGAAAATTCGAGATTATTGGGAATTTTATCTAAAAAAATAAAGGGGAAAAGAAAGAAGACTGCTACAAAAAAGAATAAAAAGGATATAATTTTACTATCGTTGAATGTTCCTAACTTTTTTACTACAATTTTCTCATAGCCCAATAAAATAATTCTTCCCAAAATAGAAAGATATGCCCAGATCATGTAATAATTTTACAATTTATAAATGAATTTTTCATCCCTATATTTTTCAGCTATTTTCTCATAACTTGAGGAATTAATATTGACTCCCTCAAGGCTAATCTCAAGATTTTTTTCTACTTGATTCAGAATTTCTCCCTTTAAATCCTCCTTGGGAATTCTTATATAGGAGGTGGCAAATTTTATTCTTTTTAAATATCTTTCCATATTAAGGAGAGGTTCCCTTATGATAGTTAGATGATGAAGATAAGAATTTTTAGAGAGAAAGCTACCACATCCAGAGATTTTTCCATCCCTTGTAAAGATATTTCCCCTTTCATCATAACTTAAAAATTCTGTAAATTTTTTTAAACCTTTTATAAGTAACAAAGTAATAAATTCATATTTTCCCGATAAATCTTTGGGAAGATAAATTCTGGGAAATATGAAACTAACACATAATTGATTAGGTTTTATATACACAACCCCTCCTCCACTTCTCCTCCTTGCAAGAATTAATTCATCTCTAACTATATTATCTAAATAAATCTCTTCACTAATCCTTGAGGCCCTTCCTAAAATCACCGAGGGAAGAAGGGAAGAAAAAACTATATAAATGGTATTAAAATTTTCCTGTAAGTATTCTTCTAATCCGAAAAGAAGAAAGGGATCTATTAAATCTAAATCTATATAAAAACCTTTCAGTTTATTCATAATTAAGATATAATATACTACAAGAAGAATTTTTAAAAGGGGGAGAAAGATGAAAAGAATTTTAGTTTTTTTACTTTTTCTTATATCTCTTACCTATGCAAAGACTATTCCTGTGATAATTAATGAGAAGGAGTATAAGGGAGAAAGGGTTAAGGATTATATTTTTATTCCTGAAATTTCAATAGTTCTTTATCAGGATGGTATCTTTGAATTAAAAAAGATAGATAATATGTATATTTCAACAGACTTAGATTTATTATATGATGGAAGGGATATATTCAAAATTTATGTATCTAAGGATTTAATTCTCTGTCCCGAGAAGAATGTTCTTTTTAGGGAGAATAAGAAATATGAGACCAAGAATCTTGGAAACATCTATTTTACTATTTTAAGCTATAATTACAATTTTCCTGGGATAACCCTATTTGCCCATGGAATTTATCCAAGAATGCGATATATTCTTTTAGAATTAGCTATATTTAATTTAGATAAGGCTCCTACAGTATTGGATCAAAAAATGTTCACGGTAAGAGTAGGAACTAAGGATCATTATCCTGATCCAGCAATATCTGCCTATTTTGCAAACCAAGGAGAAGAGGTTTTATTCAATAGATTAATTCAACCTCGGGAAGGTATTACTGCCTACCTAGTCTATGATGTTCCAGGATTACCTGAGATATTAAAGATTGATCCCTATTATGGACTTAAAAGAACTCTTGAAATAAGACTTCCGTAATATCTTCAATATTATCTAATCTTCCCTGAATAAGATATTCTCCCCTTCCCCCTTTAAAATTTCTACTTTCTAAAATATTTATAAACTTATCCCAGGTTTCCCTTGGGAATTCCTTTCCTCTTCCCAATATAAACTCTCCTGAATTATTAAAGAAAAAACTTAAAGTTACTCTTTCCAACATTTTTAGGGTTAAAATCCTCAGGGTATTCATGTCTAAATCTAATTTTTTAATAACTACTTTACCCAGTAAAGTTTCAAGACTACCCTTAGATATTTCCTGGGCTTGATAATCCAATATCTCTTCCTTAAGCTTTTTATTCTCCTTTTCCAAGAGACTTAACTTATTAAGTAATTTATCAAGGGCATTTAAGATATCTGGATCTCCTAATTTTTGCTTTGTATATTCATATTCCTCTTCTCTTTTTTCCAATCTTCTTATGAGCCTATCCCCTGATATAAATTCAATTCTCCAAACCTGGGAGTTTTTTCTATAAACCCTCAAAACCTTAAAGACTCCTATCTCCTTTGTATTTTTCACATGAATCCCTCCACAGGGATTTTTATCAATTTTAGGAATTTCTACAATTCTCTTATTATCATCCTTCCAGTAAATATTTATGGGAATTCCTTCTCTAATATAAAAATTTGTTTTTTCCTCTGCAGATTTAATATAAGAAAGATTTATATCCCAAGATAAAGGGATCTCTATCTTTGTATACTCAGGAAGAATTTGAAAACCTGTAGTCTCATATTTATAATCCCTTTCAATTATAGCGGAGAAAAGATGCTGAGCAGAATGTTCTTGGGAATATTCTTTCCTTAAGGAAATATCAAGTTCCATAAAGACCTGCTCCCCAATCTCAGGAAGATCTCCCTTTAATTCTCCAAAATGCCAAATATTTCCCTTTTCTTCTATTACCTTTAAAACTAAAAGTTCCCAATTTTCTCCCTTAATAATCCCTCTATCGGAAGGCTGGCCTCCTCCTTCAGGATAAAAGATGCTTTTATCGAGAAGAATTCCTAATAAATCCTTCTTCTTTATCTCAAGAATCTTACCTTTATCTTTATATCTTTCAGGATCAAGATAAAATATTTTTTCAGTCATTGATTTTAAGTTTATGTGTGATCTAAATCATTGTCAATAAAAATAATAAGAAGTAAAATAATTTTTGATAGATTTTTTGATGGAAAGGAGAATGATAGATGGCCCTATTAGAGCTTCCACAAAGAATAATATATGGGCTTGACTCCATTAATCAACTTCCTGTAGAAGCTGTAGCCTTTGGTAAAAAATTTTCTTTCTTTTGTGGGGAAAGCTCCTTAAAGAGAAGTGGGTTCTTCAATAAAATTTTAGACTCCTTAGATAAATATGGATTGGAGATTCAAGTAATAAGTGGGATAACTCCAGAACCAGATATACCTTCAGTAGATGATCTTTTAAATAGGGTAAAGAATTATAATCCCGACGGAATTATTGCCATTGGAGGAGGAAGTGTAATTGATTCTGCCAAAATTGTTTCCGCTCTTATTGCTACCAACAAAAACATTTTCGAGTTAAGAGGGAAAGAAATAGAAGAAGCTCTTCCTATTATAGCAGTTCCCACAACAGCAGGAACAGGAAGTGAGGCCACAAGATTTGCAGTAGTAACTGATCCAGAAATAAGGGATAAATTTCTTCTCTTTGGTAAAGCTTTACTTCCTAAGGTTGCCATAGTAGATCCTGAATTAACTTTTACCATGAGTGTAATAATTGCCAGTGCAACAGGGATTGATGCTCTATGTCACGCTATAGAATCTTTCCTTTCCCGTTCTTCCACCCCTTATACCGATATATGGGCTAAGGAGGCTATAGAAATCCTTTGGAATAATCTTGTTCCTGCTATTATTGGAAATTCTTCACCTTCAAAGGAAAAGGTATCTTATGCTGCTTTTTGGGCAGGAGTTGCTATAAATAATACAAAGACCACATTAGTCCATGCTATGTCCCGGCCCCTAGGAGGAATTTACAATGTGATTCACGGTATAGCTAATGGTATTCTCCTTCCTGCATATCTAAGATACAATGCCCCCTTTATTCCCCATGAAAAAATGAATTATTTAAAGTATCTTATGGGAGGATATCCCCCTGAAAAGGTTGAGGAACTTTTGGAAAAATTAAATCTTCCCACGAGACTTTCCCAGGTTATTAGGGGAGAAATTGATATTCAAATATTAGTAAATAAAGCGAAGGAGGCCCAAATGAATATTAGTAATAATATAAGACAGGTTAAGGAGGAAGATATATACTATTTATATGAGGAGGTATTATAATGATAAGATTAATAACAGTAGCAAGGGAGTTTGGAATTGAGATAGATTTTTTATTTAATAAACTCTCCAAGGAGTATAATTTTACCCTTTTAGATAGAAACAATTTATTCTCCTTTCTCCAAAAATATCTGGGTATGAATTCCGAAGAATTGCTATTAGAAGAGAAAAAAATTGAAAAAAATTCAGTAAAAAAGGAATTTGTTGAGAAGTATAAAGAGGGAATAAAAGAGATAACAAAAAGCTTTTTAGAAAAATCCCCTGTTATTCTCTTGGGAAGAGGGGGGCAGTTTATCTTTAAAGATTATCCTGATTCCTTTCACATAAATATAATTGCACCTTTAAATCTCAGAGTTGAAAACCTACAAAAAAATTATAATTTAAATTTTGATACCTCTATGAAATTAATCTTAGAAAAGGACAACGCAAGGGATATATACTTTAAAATTCTTTTTGGATATGATTGGAAAGATCCTCACCATTACCATTTAACTATTAATCTTTCCTATTACTCTCCTGAGGAATTATATCAATTTCTTTTAAAATCCTTAGAAAAACCTGTTAAAGTTTCTCAACCCCCACAAGAAAGTTTTTCTCTCCCATTAAAGGTTAGATTTGCAAATAAAAGTGAAGAAGAGTTTGCTAAATTGTTAACCTTTTACAGAATCTCCTGGGAATATGAGCCTAAGATTTTTCCCTTGGAGTGGGATAATGAAGGACAGGTCATTGAAGCCTTTACTCCAGATTTTTATCTTCCTGAATTTGATCTTTTTATAGAATTGACGGTTCAAAAACCAAAACTTATGAGTGAGAAGATTAAAAAAATTAGAAAACTTAAAGAGTTATATCCCAATGTAAATATTAAATTATTATATGGAAATGACTATATAAAGATTTTGGGAAAATATGGAATATCTAAGGTGAGATAATGGAAAAAATAGAGAAAATTCTTTTTACCCATGAAGAAATTCAAGAAAGGATTAAAGAATTAGGTAAAATAATAAGCGAGGACTACAAAGAGAAAAATCCAATATTAGCATGTATTTTGAAGGGAGCAGTATATTTTGCTGTGGACCTTACAAGAAATCTATCAATTCCGTATATATTAGATTTTATCTCAATTCTAAGCTATGGTCCCTCTAAGGAGACCTATGGGATTGTGAGGATTACAAAGGATTTAGATACAAATATATATAATAAAGATGTAATAATCGTAGAAGATATTGTCGATACAGGTCTTTCCTTAGCATATCTTTTAAGGGTTTTGAAGGCAAGGGAACCATCTTCTTTAAAGGTATGCACCCTCCTCGATTGTCCTGGAAGAAGAATAATAGATGTTCCCATAGATTATAAGGGATTTGAGATTCCTAATTATTATGCGGTAGGATACGGCTTAGATTATAATGAAAGGTATAGAAATTTAATGTATATAGCAGTTTTAGAAAGATAAGATTATCTAAGATCCTCTAGCTCCTTTATCTCCCCCTCAATATATCTTTTTCTCTTCCTTTTACCAAATCTGAAGAAGGAACCAAACCTAAAATAACATCCTCTCATTCCTCTTCATCCCCTGCTATTTCAATAAACTTTTCTATACATTCTTTAATCTCCTTTATATGTTTAATATTTTCTCTCCTTAGTTCTTCTCCCTTTGGGGTCAACCTATAAATCTTTCTTGCTGGGCCAATTTCATTAACATCCCAACGAGAGGTTATTAAACCTTCCATCTCAAGTTCCTTTAGTATTCTATATCCCCTTCCCATTTCTCCAACTCCTTTTCCTACCATTCCTGGAAATATGTCAGAAATTTTGCTAATTAATTCATACCCATGAAATTCTTTCCCTTCAAGGGCCACTAAAACCCACATTCTAATCCAAAATCCTGGACTTAATCCTATCCCTCTTTTTCTTTCCATTCTCATATTACCCTTATTATATTACTAATTTATATATATAATTTTTAAAAAATTTTGTCAAGAATTCCCTTTTATGATATTTATATTCTTATGAAAGATGAGATTACAGTTATAGCCCCAGGAAGAATATGTTTGTTTGGAGAACATCAGGATTTTTTAGGTTTAGGTGTTATTTCCCTTGCCATTGATCTTCATATAAGAATCTATGGAAGGATAAGAAAGGATAGAATCCTTAATATTAAAATGCCCGATATTCATCAGGAAGAGGTTATAGATCTATCTAAACCTATTATTTATGATAAACCCAGATTTTATTTAAAATCCGTATTAAATGTTCTAAAGAGAGAGGGTATAGAACTGGAAAGGGGATTTGATATAGAAATTAGGGGAAATATACCTATAAATGCAGGAATCTCCAGCTCTTCAGCCATGGTAATAGCATGGACAAAATTTGTTTTATGTGCTTGTAATAGAGAAGTGGGACCAGAAAAAATTGCAAGATATGGATATTTAGCAGAGGTAGCAGAATTTAATGAACCCGGGGGAATGATGGACCATTTTACCTCTTCCCTAGGAGGAGTAATATACGTAGATTCTATCCCCCCGTTTTCCTATGAAAGACTTCCCTCAAGTCTTTCGGGATTTGTTCTTGCCGACTCCTTAGAGAGAAAGAAGACTTTGGAAGTTTTAAGAAGATCTAAGGAGGATGTAATTACGGGACTTAAGATTATTAGAGAAAAGAAAAAAGATTTTGACTTAAGAAGTGCCTCTACAGAGGAAGCCTTGGAGCTTGCTAGGGATCTTCCCCAGGGAATAAAGGAGAAGGTCATAGCTAATATATATAACAGAGATTTATGTAAAAAAGCTTATGAGATGCTAAAAAGGGACTTAATAATTCCTGAAAAATTAGGTCAGATGATTACGGAACACCACTATCATTTGAGTTTAGGCTTAAAGGTTTCAACCCCAAAATTAGATAGATTATTGGAAATAGCTCTTTTGAACGGAGCATTGGGAGCAAAATTGAGTGGTTCAGGAGGAGGTGGGTGTATCTTTGTCTATGCTCCGGGATATGAAGAGGAAATTGCAAAAGCCCTAGAAGAGGAAGGGGCAAAAACTTTCATTGTGAAAGTAGATGAAGGGGTAAGGATCTTAGATTGAAGGGAATAATTCTTTCTGCAGGTCTTGGAAAAAGACTAAGACCATTAACAAATAATATTCCAAAGGGGTTAATCCCAATTTTAGGAAAACCTTTATTGGAATATATACTCTTGGGTTTTAGGTATGCAGAAATAAGGGAAATAGGAATAGTTATTGGATACTTAGGGGAAAAGATTAAAGAATATTTTAAGGATGGAAGCTCCCTTGATTTAAATATTACATATATAATTCAAGAAGCTCAAAAGGGAACAGGATCTGCAGTTTTGATAACAAAGGATTTTGTGGGAAATGAACCCTTTATGTTAAGTTGGGGAGATGTGATCCTTGGGATGGAAAACTATATAAATATTAAAAAGACCTTTGAAAGGGAACCCTGTGATGTTCTTATGGGATTAAACTATGAGGAGGATCTCTCTTCTAAAGGCGCAGTATTCTTGGAGAAGAAAGAAGGTAAATTAAAAATAAGGGATATTATTGAGAAACCCAAGGAGAGGGTTAATACAAATTGGAATCAGACGGGAATTTTCATCTTAAAACCAATAATCTTTAGATATTTAGAAAGGATAAGCCCTTCGGAAAGAGGAGAATATGAATTTACATCCGCAGTTAAGATGATGTTAGAAGACAACTTAGATATTAGACCCTTCTTTGTAGAAGGTTTTCATTTGGAATTGGGAACCTTAGAGAGTATTAATAAGATTAACTTTTATGATTTATAATTCTCTATTGCAAAGATTCCAGATCCTAAGGCACCCATAATTTGGGGCTCAAGGGGTACATAAATTTCAATTCCTAATATATCCTCTATAGATTTTCTTACTCCTTCGTTTTTTGCGACCCCTCCCGTCATCACTACATCCCTTTCTATTCCCACCCTTTTTAATAAAGAGATAACTCTTTTAGCAATGGAATAATTTATTCCTTTAATGATACTATTTTTATCATACCCTTCGGAAAGAAGGGTTATAATTTCTGATTCTGCAAAAACAGTGCAAATATTTGTAATCTCCACCTTATCTTTAGTTCCCATATGAATCTTTCCAAAATTTTCCAGATCCTCTTCTAATACCTTTGCCATAACCTCAAGAAATCTTCCCGTTCCTGCGGCACATTTATCATTCATAGCAAAATCTAAAACTTCTCCCTTTCCTCCTATTCTTATAGCCTTGCTATCCTGCCCTCCTATATCTAGAATAGTTCTTGCCTTAGGAAAAATAAAATTTACACCCTTTCCATGGCAAGAAATCTCAGTCTTTGTAAAATCTGTAAAATCAACCCTTACTCTTCCATAACCTGTTGCAGTTATTCCTTTGATATCTTGGAGGTTAATATTCTTTTCCTTTAAAATCTCATCAATTAATCTTTTAGCAGAATTATTCCCATCAATTCCTGTATTTGTTATCTTGTAATTTAAAATATCTATTCTCCCATTTTCATAGGAAAGTAGGACAACCTTAGTAGTTATGGAGCCAATATCTACTCCCAAGAAGTAATCCATTTATAACACCTCTAAGAAAGCCTCTATTCTTGTTTTTATCTGCTCCAAGGGAAAGTTTCCCTTGTCTATCAAATCCCCATCCATCACTATAGTAGGGATTCCTTCTTCCATCAATTTTCTCCTTAGAATATAGGAATTTCCAGCTCCCTGTCTACAACCCCATTGGTTAAAAATGATTACTCCTTGTGCTCCATACTCCCTTACACCTTCTAAAGCCAATTTAAATCTTTCTTCAACATCGGAAAAGATCTTTACATTTATAACCTTTTTAGCAAGAGAATTAAAGGGATCCTTTGGATCAAGCTCATCCCAATAAACCTTGCTACTCTCCTCAAATACAATAAAACAGGATTTACTTCTTAACCAATCAAAAAATTCAGTTTTAAAATAGGGAGCAAGATGAAGCCAATATATCCTCTTTTCACAAGGAATAAATCTTTTCTTTTTAATTCTTTTCTTTATCTCGTCCCTTAAGACCTTAAAGAATTTGACTCCCCAATAGGAACCGAAAGTGGAAAAAATCATTCCCGCATAATCTAAAAAATTCTTTCCATCAATAACCAAATATTTTTTTCTTAATTCATTTATCTCTATAAGATAATTTCTTGCAAGATTGGAATATTTCAAGGACCTTTCTAAACCATAAATGGGATTTTTTATCTTTAATTTTTTAGCTAATAAAAAGAAAAGTTCTTCAAATTTCTTTGCAGTATAGTTTATGGAATTATTATCCTTTAAAGGAATATCTATGGGGAAATATTCTCCCCCAAAAAATTGGGAAATTAAAAAGAAGGAATGAAGAGCCGAATGACAGGGATGGGAGGTGGAAACAATGAAATCAGGATTGGGAAGAATATTATCTTTTGTTAACCCTATTACATTTCTATGAACACTACATAAATCCTTTGAATAGATAATCTCTTCACCATCAAAAAGGGTCTTATCTGCAAATCCTATGGAAGCAATAAAAGCAGAGGCAACTTCTGGAAGTAAAGGAAAAAGATTTAGAGCAAAAAATAACTCCGAAGGCATCAAAATATTTGTTATTATTACTTTATTTTTTCCCATATAATTATGCTTAACTAAATCCAATGCATATTCATAGGATATACAGGTTATTTTATCTCCACCAAATTTTAGCTTGATAAAAATTCTTCCAAGGGGATAAATCACTGGAAATCTTAGAATTCTTTTTATTCTTTTTACATCTATATTCTCCAGATCAATTTTCATCCTATCATCTCCAAGAAAGCTTCTATTCTTGTCCTGATTTGTCCCTTTATTCCCATGGTAAAATCATCTTCCAAGATTAAAGAAGGAATATTCTCCCTTTTTAATTCCTCCTTTAAGATGGGAATATAAAAGAGAAGGGGATCGCAATATTTTAAAGAATAAAAGATAACTCCACAAACATTCTTTTCTTTTATTCTTTCCTTTATCCTGAAAATTTTATCCTTTACATTTCTTCTTCTGACACATCCTTCCCTTTTTATATAATAATAGGAAAGGGTATAAAAGGGATCTTCATTTAATATTTCTATCTCCTCTTGGGTCCTAATCCCAAAACAGGAATCATCATAGATAATATCTAAATTTAGATCCTCCATATATTCTATTAATTCCAAGGGATACATGGTAGAAAAAAGATAAAATCTTTTTCTTCCATCTCTATTTTGAGAATTCCAGGAAAGATTTAAAAATTCCTTTATATCCATGGAATAAAAAGGCAAGTAAAACTTCCAAGATTCCCTTAACTTTCTTCTTCCTAAGTTATAAAGTTTTATACTTTCGAAAATATTCTCTACTTTTCCTTCCTTATTTAGGGAATAAAAAAGGTCCTTAAGATTCTTTGCAAAATATTCGATATCTTCTTCGTCCTCTCCAAAGGGAATTTGTAGAAAATAAATACTTTTTGAAAGATTTAAATATTTCCAGACTTCATATATTCTTTTTGATGAATCACAGCCATCAGTAAATATAATCATTTCAGGCTTTATCTCTTCTCTTAAAATCTCTTCAGTGATAGCTCTTAAATAGGGGCAAAAATATTTTGGTAAGTATTCATCACTTCTTTCAAAATATATGGGGGAAGGCAAAATTCTTACAGGAAGAAAACCATTAGTATATATTAATTCCTGAGGTACATAGGCACAAAAGTAAAGAACTGATCTCTGAGAAATAAAGGCATCTTTCTTTACTTTTTGATATAATTCTTTTACTTTTCCCTCTCCCACAGGATAAATTATACTATAAAGATATAATTTAGAGAAAGGGGAATTTACAAATGTCTAATATAAGAAATTCTGCTAAAGCAATAATTATAAAAGATGGGAAAATATTGATGATTAAAGGGGTTGATCCTTGGGGATATTTTTATCTTTTACCCGGAGGAGGACAAAACCCCTTCGAAAATCTAAAGGAAACATTAATTAGGGAATGTAAAGAGGAATTGAATGTGGAAGTTATTGTCCATGATGTAAGATATATAAGAGAATATATAGGGAAAAATCATGAATTTTCCGAATACGACTTCCATTTTCATCAAGTGGAATATATGTTTATCTGTGAAATTAAAGACGAAGAAAATTTGAAAAAAGGAAATACCCCAGACCACTTCCAAGTGGATGTTGAATGGATTCCTATAAATAGACTCTCTTCTCTTAGAGTCTATCCTAAAATTTTAAGGGACTTAATAAAAGAAGATGGAAAATTAATTGGCCCTATATATTTAGGAGATGTGAATTAAAATCTAACCATATCAAATCCTAAAACTATAGGCCAAGGCCAGAAATAAATATTTATGTAAGAATTTTTCTCCTTTCCATAAGGAGTATATAAACCTAAATAAAGATTAAGGGTTACATAAGGAGGAACATAATAATAACTTCCAACTCTTATAAAATCAATACTCAAAAGTGCATTTAAAGAGGGATACCATGTTAATCCAAAAAGCTTAAAGGACCATTGTTTAAAAAGATATATTGCATCAATATTTAAACCAAGGGAAAAATAACTGGCAGGATATCCTGTCCAGAAAGCATAAACTGCCCTTGGTCCTGCCATAACATACAACCCTTCAAATTCCTTTACAGGAAGTCCTATCTCATAGTAGCCTGTAAGTGCATAAAAGCTATAGGGATGTGATGGGACCATAGTTATAGCTCCACCATATTTTGTAGAGGGGAAATTAACACCAAAGATTTTTACAGCATAAGAAGGGGAAATCAATAGGGAGATTAATAGAAGGAAAAATAAAACCTTTTTCATTTTCTCCCCACCTTTCACTAAATTATTATAAATATATTATCACAAAATCTTAAGATTTTAAATATATTTTAAAAATTGATCTGTGATCATTTTATTATCCCTTATTAAAGAAAAATCCTTTAAACTTTCAAATTGTTATTCCTACGAGACAAGTCACATATAATTCCTTAGAAAGACCTTTGTGACCTTTCTTATTTGTATACCAGATCCAGAATAAACTTTAAAAATTTCCAATTAATGGTATACTTTCTTTAATATGGAAGCATTTTTATCAGCATTACAGGGAGTATTAGAAATTGTATTGGTAATTTCAATTGGGTACTACTTTTCTTATAAGGGCTGGTTTGATGAGAAAATAGCAGATTTATTTGCAAAGATAGTACTAAATATATCCCTCCCCTTAAATATTATTGTAAATATTTCTTCCTTCTTTACCAGAGATGATCTTATAAATTCTTTTAAGGGACTAATTATTCCCTTTTTATCCATTTTGTTATCCTATTTCATAGGGTATTTGTTAGCTAAGATATTTAGAATACGAGAAGAAAGAAAGGGAATTTTTTCAGGAATATTCTCCCTCTCAAATTCTATATTTATAGGATTACCATTATCCCAAGCTCTCTTTGGAGAAATTGCAACCCCTTATACCCTTCTTTATTACATGGCGAATACCACAATTTGGTGGACCCTTGGAGTTTATGGCATTACTTTGGATACTCAGAAAAAAGAAGGAAAAACCTTTGATACCATAAAAAATATCTTTAATCCTTCCTTTTTAGGTTTTTTATTTGGAGTTCTTTTAATTCTTTTAAGTATAAAACTTCCTAAGTTTATATTTGAAGGCTTTAGATTAGTTGGGAATCTTACAATTCCCCTATCCCTTTTCTATATTGGCATTATTATATATGAAATGGGATTTACTAAATTTAATATTGAAAAGGACACAATTTTGATTTTTCTTGGAAGATTTTTTGTAACCCCTGCTCTTGTAATAATCCTAAATTTCTTTCTTCCTATTCCAAAGCTCATGAGGGATATATTTATCATTATGTCTGCAATGCCTGCTATGGTAAATTCTGCTATTGTTGCAAGGGTTTATGGAGGAGATTATGAATTTGCAGTAAAAATGATAACCTATACCACGATATTAAGTATTATCATTATGCCCTTTTTAATGGTATTGATAAGAATAATTTAACTAAGGATTGTTCTGAAAAAATTGAGAATTTTTACTTGCAACTACAAGTTCTGGATTTCTTGTAAATATTGCAAAATTTTTAAATATCTTTGAGCCTATAATTGGACTTATCCTTGTACCTATTGGAACATTCCTTCCAGAACTTGCAAATTCTATAATATCTATTATTAAAAAATCCTAAGAATTTAAAATAAAGTCTTTTTAAATAACTTTTGAAGAAAGTTTCTAAAATTTTTATCCACTAAACCCTCTTTATGGGCAGGGGTAAGACAGATCACCTTGCCTCTTCCAAAGTTATGGGTCCATCCCGCAATGGATTTTCCATCAATAGATTCAGATATTAAAAAAATCTTTGTATTTTTCTCGTCACATTCTACAAAATATTGCTCATCCACAATTTTAAAATCTATTTCCTCGTCTAAAAACAGATTTGGGGAATAATATCTTACTTCCTTTTGCTTTTCCGGATGATATTTAAAATATCCCCTTAACAATTTAATATAGGGACCATTGGGGAAATAGCTTGCAAGTCCTGAGTGCCAGGAAAATAATATTCCCCCCTCCTCTACATATCTTACTATCTCTTCTTCTATATTGCCATCCATCCATGTTTTAATATCTTTATCTTCGGGATTTAGTCTGTTTTCCTTTGCTATTATAACAAGAGAGGGCTTTTCCTTAATATGATTTAGAAACTCCTCTGAATTTGAATCTATTATTTCCATATCTGAAAAAGATTTCAAGACCTCTTCTAAGGTCTCTAAGAAAATGTCATGATTGTGATAATAATCACCTAATATAGAGAGAATCTTTTTCATGAAGAAACCTCCTAATCATTCTCCAATAGCTCAATTATAAATTTTAATTTCTTTAGAGTATCTATATAGGCATATCTTCCCCCTTCGTATTCCCCTTTTTGGACAACCTCTAGTCCCATCTCTTTAAAATTTTCAATCTTTTCCTTCATTCCCTTGATTTCAAATCCCAAATGGTGAATTCCTTCTCCGTAGGTATCTAAGAATTCCCTCCAAGTGGAAGGATTCTCATCGGGTTCTATAAATTCAATTACAATATTTTTAAAATTGAAAAAGGCAAGCTTTGCTCTGGCATAAGTAGGATTTTCCCTATATTCTGTTTTACTCTTCTCGTAAATATCTGTGATAATGATATTGGGCTTTTCTAATCCAAAAATTCTTGAAAAATTCTCACAGACCTTTTCAATATCCTTGACCACAATCCCAATTTGGGCAACAACATCTACTTTTAGAATCTCTTTCATATTAGCCTCCTCCTAATAAAGAAATAAAACCCTTTTTATCATCAATTTAATCTGCACCTCCCCCACCGCCTCCTCCCCCTCCACCGCCTCCTCCTGAGGAGCTGGAAGAAGTGGAGGATGCTATACTACTTGCAAAGGCGCCACTAAAGGACTCTAAGGAAGAATTAAAATTTTCAAAGGATTCTGCTAAACTTCCCATAGAGCCTGCCATTGCAGGAGTATACCAGTCTATCCTATGGATAGGTACCCTTAACATTTCCATTGCCTTTAAAACTTCCTTTGCTACCCCTAAAACTGTTCCATAAACTAAGTATTTCTCCCAAAGAACTAAAGAGGAGGGGGGACGCTGAGAGATAAGAGAAAAATCCTGCAAGAATCTTTTAAATGCCCTCCATCTTAAAGCAAGAAGTTTTCCTTCTGGGGAATATTTTTTTACTGGTTTTATAAAGAATAAGGCTAAAATTATATTTATTCCTAAGACTGCAATCATTATTAGACTGTAAATTAAAAACTTATCACTTCTGAGCCAAGGGAAGCTTAACAATAATATTATATATAAAAATCCCAATCCACCCCATAATAATAATAGCCCATAGATTTTCCATCTACCTTCATCATTAATCCATTTCATTTTATTGTAAACATTTTCCTTAACTAAGCCATCAAAATTATTTATAAAATATGATAAATCTTTCTTCCTAAGTTCTGAAATATAAAATTCATTGCCAAATTCCTCAAACTGAGATAATAGTTTTTTCATTTCTCTACTTAAGTCATTTTCTATTTTCTTTCCTGTCAAAATAATCTTATAATCCCTATTTTTTCTTCCCAAAAGTCCTTCCTTTATTTCCTCTTGTATCTTTATATATCCTCTTCTTGCTAATTCCAAGGTGGATGCAACTATAGAAGAGGGAGAAACACTACTGGATTGATTTATAAGCATATCTACCCAGGAAGGAGGCGAATCATCAGGAGGTTCATGTTCATATTCTCTTTGATAATCTACTTCTGGCTCTCTACCATATTTAAAATATGTACGAAGGGAAAAGAAAATTCCTAATAATAATAAGACAGGATATAGTACTATATATATCTTTTTTAGGATTTCCATCATCAATTGTTTCCTTTCCTCTTCTTTCTTCCATTTTTCTTCCTCTGCTAAAATTATGTCTCTTCCCTTTCCTGATATCATATAAACCTTATTGGGATTAAGATTTGTTAAATAACTTCTTGGAAAAACTACTCTTACCTCTACCCACTGGTTTTCTGGAATGTTCCCTGCGTAGGCTATAATTCTTTTATAATCTTTTGCTATCCCCATCTTTCCTTCTACCTTGGGATGAAGCCAATAATTGACATCTTTAATATTCCCTATTTGATTAGGAAGTAAGACCTCAACCCATAATGCAGGAAGCTTTTTCTCCCAATCTTCTCCCCAAACTTTCCAATAGAATTCTGCTACATCATCATATACTTTTAAACCCCTTGAAATCTCATACCTTATTCTAAAGGTTTTGCTTGTATCTTGAGCTCTATAAAACCAAGTTATCTTGTATTCTTCAGAATTTCTTGTAAAATCAAAGGTATTTGGAATTCTTTCTTTTGTCTCTTCATGATATATATAGAATTTCTCATTCTCATCTATAACTTCAGCTACAGATGCTTTTTCTATTTCATAAATTCCAGTGGGGATAGTTATCCATGCTCGAGAATATGATCCTGAAAACCAATAGGTTAAATCATTTATTACTTCAATCTCTCCATCAGGTTTAATAGTATAATAAACTCTTATTTCTTTAAATCCATAATCCTTGGCATAGATTACTGAGAAAATAAGGAAGAATAGTATGAGAATTAAAAATATTTTCTTCATTTTTACTCCTCATAAAAATTTTAAAATTATTATATCACAGAGATTGATATCCCTCTTAGAGGAGTTTTTGCCCATAATCATGACACTTTGATAAGTACCTTCATATCTATTCGAGCTTAAGGGAGAATATTTTGACATTCACCTTTTTCTTCCTTATAATTTATACTAAAAAAGTATGAAAATCGAGGAGGAAAAAATGAAAAAACTTTACTTAGATTATGCTGCTACAACTCCCATAAGACCAGAGGTTTGGTCTGCTATGGAGCCATATTTAAAGGAGATATATGGAAATCCCTCAAGTTTACATAGTTTTGGTAAGGAATCAAGGGTTGCTATAGAGGAGGCAAGGGAAAAAATTGCAAAAGCAATTGGCGCCAAAAATGAGGAAATAATATTTACCAGTGGAGGAACCGAGGCAAACAACATGGTATTAAAAGGGGTTGCCTTTGCCCTTCAGGATAAGGGCAAACATATTATAACTACACCCATTGAACATCATGCAGTTTTAGAACCCTGCCATTTTTTAGAAAAATTAGGCTTTGAGATAACATATCTTCCCGTAGACAAAACAGGACTAGTGGATCCTGATGATCTAAAAAGAGCCATAAGAAAGGATACTATTCTAATATCCATAATGCATGCCAATAATGAGATAGGAACCATTGAACCCATAAAGGAACTTTCTTGTATTGCTAAGGAAAGGGAGATTTATTTCCATACCGATGCAGTGCAAACAGTGGGACATATACCCGTAGATGTAAAGGATTTAAATGTGGATTTTTTGTCCATCTCAGCTCATAAATTTTATGGACCTAAAGGGATTGGAGCTTTATATATAAGGAAAGGAACAAGAGTTTATCCTCTCCTTCATGGAGGAGAGCAGGAGGGAAGGAGGAGGGCTGGAACAGAAAATGTAGCAGGTATTGTGGGAATGGGAAGGGCATTGGATTTGGCAATATTAGAAATTGATAGTGAAAGGGAAAGATTGGCAAAATTAAGAGATTATTTCATAGAAGAAGTGGAAAGAAGAATTCCTGATTCCTATTTAAATGGGCATAGAACTCAAAGACTACCTAATAATATTAATTTTAGCTTTGCATATATAGAGGGAGAAGCCTTACTTTTGAATCTTGATATGGAAGGAATTGGTGTATCCACAGGCTCTGCATGTAGCTCCAGCTCCTTAGAACCTTCTCATGTTCTTTCTGCAATTGGGGTTCCCATAGAGTTGGTTCATGGATCTTTAAGATTTACCTTGGGACTCTGGACTAAAAAAGAAGATTTAGATTATACCCTAGATGTTTTAGAAAGGATAGTAGATAAATTAAGAGCTATATCTCCCTATAAGCAAGGGTGGACATTAAAGCGTGAAGGGTAGAGTTATTATAGGAATGAGCGGAGGAGTGGATAGCTCTGTTTCTGCCCTTCTTCTTTTAAGGGAAGGATATGAGGTAATAGGATTTACTATGGATATATTTCAAGATCCTGTAGAGAGGGATAATGCCTTTTGCTCTTGGGCTTCTATAAATGATGCTAAAAGAATTGCTCATAAATTGGGAATGCCTCATTATGTAATAAATTTAAAAAAGGAATTTGAGGAGATAATTATAAAATATTTTGTTGATTCTTACCTTAAAGGATATACTCCTAATCCCTGTATGTTCTGTAATAGGTTTATTAAATTTGGACTTTTAATGGAAAAGAGAGAAATGCTTGGAGGGAATTATTTTGCCACAGGACACTATGTTAAAAAGGTTTGGGATGAAGATAAAAAGGTATTTTTAATAAAAAAAGCAAAGGACTTCAGAAAGGATCAGTCTTATTTTTTAGCTTATCTTACCCAAGAGCAAATAGAAAAATCCCTTTTTCCCTTAGGAGACTTAACAAAGGAAGAAGTTCGAAAAATAGCAAAAGAGAACAATCTTATGGTATCAGAGAAAATGGAAAGTCAGGAAATTTGTTTTCTTCCCAATAATGATTATAGAGATTTTCTATTAAGATATGTAAAGGAGAAAAAAGGAAAGATAATAACTGAAGATGGAAAGGAAGTAGGAGAGCATAATGGAGTTTTTCATTTTACCATTGGACAGAGGAGAGGATTGAAAATTTCTTTAGGAAAACCAGTTTATGTAAAGGAAATAATTCCTGAGAAGGGAATAGTAATTGTAGCAGAGAGGGAAAGGGTATTTTCAAGAGAAGTATATACAAAGAATGTTAACTTCCCCTCGGGCATACCTAAGGAAAGGGAAATGGAAGTTCAGGCAATGATAAGATATAATATGGATCCTCAACCTGCTCTTTTAAAAATTCTTTCTGAGGAAGAGGTTTATTTAATCTTCAAAGAGCCTCAATGGGCTATCACTCCTGGTCAAGTTTTGGTTTGTTATAAAAATGATTATGTTTTATGCGGAGGAGTTATATCATCTCTTCCATAGTTTTACGGTTTTATCGCTACTTCCTGATAAAATGTATCTTCCATCATAAGACACTGAAATTGAATTTATTTTATTCTTATGTCCCATCATAATTTTTACTTCTTTTCCCTTTTCAAAATCCCATACTCTTATAATCTTATCCTCTCCAGCAGAGATAAAATATTTTCCATCGGGAGTAAAGGAGATTGAGCTTACTTCTCCCCTATGTCCCATAAAGCTTCTTATTTCCTTTCCTAAAACTATATCCCAAATTTTTATAGTTCCATCAGAACTTCCCGATACTATATATCTCCCATCAGAAGAAATATCTAAGGAAAAGATACCCCCTTTATGTCCTAAAAGGGTTCCAAACTCCCTTCCTGATGATAAATCCCATATTTTTATACTTTTATCAAAACTTCCTGAAATAGCATAACTTCCATCTTTTGAGAAACAAACAGAATTAACATGCCACCTATGTCCTTTAAAGGTTCTAATTTCTCTTCCCCAATATATATCCCAAAGCTTTACAGTTTTATCTTTACTTCCCGATAAAATATATCTTCCATCAGGAGAAACACTAACTGATAAAACCTCATCGGTATGACCCCTGAAAACCTTTAACTCTTCTTTTGAAGTTATATCAAAAATTCTTATGGTTTTATCACTATTTCCTGTAATAATACTTCTTCCATCTAGGGAAAGAGCTATGGAGATTACTTTAACTCCTTGAGGAAGCTGAATATAAGCTTCTGAGTGATTTCCTGACAGAAGATATAAAAAGATTATAGGGACTAATATGAAATATTTGAATATTCTTATTATTAGGATCACCTCTTATCTTAGAACTGATAATATTATATACTAACTTCTCCTTAACTACCAATTCATTTTTCTTCCCAAATAATCCATGTAAATATCTTTATCATTAACATTCCATTCTCTAAGGGAAAGATTGTATATACCTTCTGCAGATTCCTCAGGAGAGATATCTGCATCAGGACCTCCCATATCTGTCCTCATCCAGCCCGGATGTATTACAAGAATTTTTACCCCTTTATCCTTACTATAATTTTGAAGGATCATAGAGAGCATGTTTAGAGCAGATTTTGACATACAATATCCATATTCCCTATCCCTCCAGCAATCTCCAATACTTCCAGCCTCAGAAGAAATGTTTATAATGAGTTTTTTATTGCCTCCTTCTACCATGGGATAAAAATATTTTAAAACCCTCAAGACTCCAACAGAATTTACATTTAGAGTTGTAATTACCTTTTCTATATCTATATTCTCAATAGTTTTTGATCTATCCTCAATATATATTGCTGCATTATTTATAAGAATATCTATAGAGGAGATCCTTTCCTTTATTAATTCATAGGCAGATTTTACAGAATCTTCAGAAGATATATCCATAGGAACAAGTGCTAAATTTTCATATTTATTAGCAATTTCCTCAAGATTTTCTAAATTTTTTCTATATGTAGCTATAACCTTATGATTTGATCTTAAATAAATATTAGTTAATGAAAATCCCAACCCCTTTGATGCCCCAGTTATTAAAACACTATATCCCATCTCTTTTCCTCCTAAGTATTTTTGGTTATATTATACTATTATGAAGTGGATTGAGATAACTATTAAGACAAAAGAAGAGGCAGAAGATTCCATTTTTAATCTATTGAAGGAAATAGGAGCAAGGGGAGTATCCCTTGAAGAAGAAACTAAAAAGAACTTAACCCTTATAAAGGCCTACTTTCCAGAGGAAATTAATCTTCATGAGACTTTATCTCACATAAAGGAGGGGTTAAAATTAATATCCAATTATCTTGATCTTGGGATGGAAGAAGTAGAGATTCGCTATTTAGATGAAGAGGATTGGGCAAATTCCTGGAAAAAATATTATAAACCCGTGGAAATTGGAAGGGTTGTAATTGTTCCTTCCTGGGAAAGATATGAAGCTATGGATAAAATAATTATTAATATTGATCCTGGAATGGCCTTTGGGACAGGTACCCATGAGACCACAATTTTATGCATCTTAGCAATGGAGGAGCTTTTAAAGCCGGGAATGGATGTAATTGATGTGGGCACTGGATCAGGAATCTTAGCAATTACAGCAAAAAAGCTTGGTGCCCATAGGGTTTTGGCAATTGACATTGATGATATTGCTGTAAAAATTGCAAGAGAAAACGCGATATTAAATAGGGTAAATATAGAGGTTATTAAGAATAATCTCATAGAAGGAATATATGAAAAATTCCATTTGATATTAGCAAATATTAATGCAGATGAAATAATTAAACTCTCTAAGGATATAAAAAGAATTATGAGAGAGAATTCCTATTTCATAGCATCAGGAATGATAAAGGATAAAGTAAAGGATGTAGAGAAAGCCTTTGAAGAAAATAACTTAAAAGTAATTGATATAAGAGAAAAGAACTCTTGGTTTTTAATTTTAAGTAGGAAGCGAGATTAATACTCGCTCCCTTAAATCTTTAACCCTTTATAGATATTATTGCCTGGGACAAATCCTGAATTGCCCTTGTTAAACTCTCCAATCTATATTCTATCCTTAAAAGAAGGATTAAAGAAACAACAATGGGAAAACCTAAATTACTAATAACTTTCACTAAATCTTCCATCTTATACCTCCATATGAATATAATTTTTCTTCTTATCCAACTTAATGAAAGCAAATCCTAAGCTTTTTGCTATCTCAAAAATCTCATTTATATTTTCAGAAATAACATCACAGGCACATCCCTTTGTATGCTTTGAATTTAAGACTCCTCCCACCCTTTTATTATGAGATTCACAGCGGTAGCCGCTGGTGATCACAAAATTTCCACTACTTAATTGGTATAATATTTCCATCTTTTCTAAAAGGAGAGAATCTATCATTACCCTTTTACAACATTTACATTGGAAATCCTTTAAATAGAAATTTTTTGATATTTTTATTTCGTTAATTTTAGACATCCTTTACCTCTGGATTTTTAATTGCTAAGATAATTTTTGAAATCAATAGGGGAAGGAAATCCTTCTCAAAAAATGTTGGGAGACATTCGGGACATACAGGGGTGTCATCTATAAAAAACATAAAATTCTTTTTACTTTTACAGATTTTACATGTATAATTAGGAAAGGATTGATAAAGAAAACTAAATTTAAATTTTAATTTCTTAACTAAGGCTTCAAGCATTTTTATACCCTCCAAAATTAAGGCGGGGTTTTTCCCCGCCCTAGATTTAATCATAATAATCACTTATATTTGTTTCTATAACCCTTGCATCTACCTTGGATACCAAATTCCCAGATCTTCCCTGAAATATATTTTGATTTATAATAAGATCCATTGTTTCCAGAAGATCCTGTTCAGTTATATTATCCTTGGGGTCAGGAATTCTTAAAGTAAATCTACTTCCACCACTATCTAAAAAGATAAATCTTATATATTTTCTCGATGTTAAATTTGCCATATCATCCACCTCCTTTAATTAAATTTCTAACAACTCTTCATCATTGGCTCTAATAATTTTAACTAATGGATATTTCTGAAGACTTGCCAATTTCTGGGCTACAGAAAATACTGCGGAATCAGAGGCGTCGTATTTTACATTATTAAAACTTCTGCTTCTTATAACTGGATTTCCCTGTTGGATTCCCACCTGGACCCTTAAAATTAAACGGGAATTATAGGGAATAGAATTTACTGCCATTTGCCTTTCACCTCCTTTTTTAATCTTCTATTAAATATAAGGAGGGGTTGGGCGACAAAATGATATAATGAAAATATGGTGGGAAGAACTTGGAAAGGAATTTTAAAGGGAGAAGAGATTAAAAATCTTCTTTTGGATTTTGGAGGAAAAGAAGAGGATAAAAAGCAAGATTATGAGGTTTGGAGAATAAAACTTTTCTCTTCAACTTTTATTTATTATAAAAATGGAACATTATATTCCACACCATCCCCTGAAATTAATGAAATCTGGAAGAAGATAGATTCTATCTTGGGAGGAAGGTTTTTTGCTCCTACAAAGGAATATCTTATAGGAGCCGATGAGGTGGGAAAGGGGGAAGTTTTAGGTTCTTTAATACTAGTAGGGGTTTTATTTAAAAGGGAGCTTTTCCATAGGATTGATTATATAATAAATTCTTCGGATACTAAGAAGAGACATGATTTTTATTATTGGAATAGAATTTTTGGAGGGTTAAAATCCTTAGAAGGATTCCATTATAAATACTTAGAGATTTCCGAGGAAGAGATAGATAAGTATAATATAAATTTAATTTTAGATAGGGGATATAGAAGATTAATAGAAAATCTTATAAGGAATTTAGATCCTTCAAAGATTAGAATAGTTATAGATGATTATGGGATAGGAAAATCCTTAAAAGATTTTTTAAATAGCCTTTCTTCGGAAATTATAATAGAAAGCAATTCTGAAGATAAATTTTTAGAAACAAGATGTGCCTCAATAATAGCTAAGGTATTAAGAGAAGAAAAAATTAAAAGAATAAGAGAAGATGAAAGATATATAATAGATGGGAAAGATATAGGCTCAGGAAATATGGGAGATAAAAGGACAATTGAGTGGCTTAAAGCTTGGTGTGAAAAGAAAGGAGAATTTCCTGAATTTGTAAGGAGATCCTTTTTAAGAAGGTGGAAAATAAAATAATTATAATTAAATATTCTTTTCCTTTAATTCAAGAATTCTATCTATTCTAAAAACTCTCTCTTCTTTTCTTTCTAAACAATGGGCATAAACTCCAAGAAAAGTTTTTCCCTTATACTTATATTCACCCACTCTATGTGGTTTTATTATTCTTCTTGATTTTTCGTCATTGGGTTTTAGATAAACAATATATATAAGGGAATTCTTTTTTATTGCTCCTTCAATAATATCTATTTTCTCTTCCAAGGGTAAATCTCTTTCAGAGATAAAGTATTGATATTTAGTTAAAAAATCAACAATTCTTTTATCTATAAATATTTCCTTCTTTTTTATAGGCCTTTTCAAGAAAATCCCTTGGAAAGATGTACATCTACTTAATGCAACATAAACTTGTCCCGGAGCAAAGGCTCCCTTCCCAAGATCAATAATAACTTTTTCAAAGGTTTTTCCCTGACTTTTATGAATGGTAATGGCCCATGCCAATTTTAATGGATACTGAGTGAAGGAACCTATAACTTCTGTATCAATTGTTTTCCTTTCTTCATCATATATGTAATGCATTACTTCCCAGGTATAGGGAGAAACATCTTCTATTCTTCCATGGGGAAATTGAACCCTTATTATCCCCTCAGACTTTACTCCAACAACTTTTCCCAAAGATCCATTAACCCATCTTCCCAAGCCATCATTATTTAACATCATAACCTGAGCTCCCTTTTTAAGGGTAAGAATTACATCATTGGGATAATATTCTTCACTTATATCTCCATTAATTCCTGCTATCCATTCATATTTTTTACCCTTTAACTTTTCAAGTTTTTCCATATTTATTTTGGAAGCCCCATCATTATATGGAGTAAGATAGATCATATAATCTTCATAGGGAATGAAATCCTTTACAACTCTACTATTTAATAATTCTAAACTTTCTTCACTTACAGTATTTCTTCTTATCTCGTTTAAAAGATTAATAAATTTTTCATCCTTTTGTCTATAAACCTTTTCCAGCTCAATAAATTCCATGGAAATCTCTTTAAAAACATTGGAATCAAAAAAATATTCACTTTTGTAATAATCTTCAAAAATTTTCTTCTCCTTAGATGTAACCACTGGGGGAAGTTGATATAAATCTCCAATGAAGATCATCTGAATTCCACCAAAGGGTTTATCTTTTTCCTTTCCATTTAACCTTAGAAAGTAATCTACACAATCTAAAAGATCTGCCCTAACCATAGATATCTCATCAATTATTATGGCATCTAAATTTTTATAAATCTCCCTCTGAGATGGTGAAAGCTTTTTTATACTTTGTAAGTTGATATTGGGCTTGAATCCAAAAAAGGAATGAATAGTCTCTCCCTTCACATTTAAGGCAGAAACCCCTGTAGGAGCTAAAACAACAATCTTTTTATTGGTTTTTTCTCTGAAATATTGTAAAAGGGTAGATTTTCCTGTTCCAGCCTTCCCTGTGATAAATACATTTTTATTTGTATTTTCCATTAAATCTAAAGCCTTTTTAAATTGCTCATTTAATTCCATATGTATATCAAGCCTTCATAAATTTTTCCATTCCCTTCCATCTTTTCTAATAAAATAATTTGCCTCCTCTGGACCAAGGGATCCTACCTTGTAGATGGGAATATTAGGGTCTTCTTCCCAAAATTCCAATATAGGTTGGACAATTTCCCAGGCTTTTTCTATCTCATCATCCCTTATAAACAAAGTTTGATCCCCTTCTATTATATCCAGGAATAGGGTCTCATAGGCATCTATGTTAGGTGCAGACCATTCCATAGTATTTGGTACGGGACAAGATAAAATACTTTTTCCTAAGGGTCTAAGCTGAAATCTTAAAATTATTTTATTTTCTGGTGCTATTTTAAATCCAATAATATCCTCTTCAGGAACACAATCTAAAATTTTTGAAAAAAGACCCGGAATTTTTTTAAATACAATTACTACTGATGTATCCTTTTTATAAAGTTTTTTCCCTGTTCTCAAATAAAAGGGAACTCCATCCCATCTTAGATTATCTATATAAATTTTTAAAGCAGTATAGGTTTCTGTCTTTGAATTTTCTGATACTCCTTTTTCTTCTCTATACCCCTCATATTGTCCCCTTATTACATATTTAGGAACTTCTTCATATTTTATCTCTCTAATACTTTTTAACACCTTGATTTTTTCATCTCTTATTGCCCTTTCCTCTATACAACAGGGAGGCTCCATGGCAATGAGAGTAAGGATTTGAAGAAGATGATTTTGAATCATATCCCTTAATGCTCCCACTTTATCATAATAATTAGCTCTTCCCTCAACTCCTATATCTTCTAATGCAGATATTTGAACATGGTCTATAAAATTCCTATCCCATATGCCCTCAAAGATAATATTAGAAAATCTTAAACCAAATATATTTTGGACCGTTTCCTTTCCTAAAAAGTGATCAATCCTATAAATCTCTCCTTCTTTAAAATATTCCTTAGTAACCATATTTAGTTCCCTTGCAGAGGAAAGACTCATCCCAAAGGGTTTCTCTATAATTATCTTTCTTTTATTTGTTAAGGTTTTTAAGAATATCCCTAAATTTTTTAGGGTATTTCTAAATAAAAAGGGAGGAATTGCAAGATAAAAGATTAGCTCCTCATCTTCTATAAAATCCTTTAGATTTTTGTAATCCATATCTTTATCTAAATTTAAATTTACATATTCAAAAAGGGACAAAAAGGAATTATCGGAGAAAACTTCCCTAGAAAGGATATCAAGAAATTCTTTTTTTCCAATATTTTCTCTTCTTCCTGTTACGATAATTTTCCTGCAGTTCCTAAGACGAAAATTTTTAAAAAGATTATATAAGACAGGATAGATTTTTTTCCTTGCTAAATCTCCCAATCCTCCCAAGATAAAGATACTAAAATCCTGCATTCTTCACCCCTTAAAATCTATATTTAATTTACTTGGGGTAGGACCCTTTTGATTTTGGTATTTACTTCCCTTCTTTTTATAATATGGGATCTCTGCTGGAGTTGTTAACCTATAAAAGGATATTTGGCATATCCTCATTCCAGGATATAAGGCAACAGGAACCCTATTTATATTGGAAAGCTCCAAAGTGATTTGTCCATAAAAACCCGGATCTACATAACCTGCAGTAGCATGAACTATAATCCCTAATCTTCCAAGACTTGATCTACCATCTACCCTTGCCACAAGAAAATCAGGAAGTCCCACAGTTTCAATCGTTGTTCCCAAGACAAATTCTCCAGGTCTTAAAAAGAAAGGCTCTTTATCCTTTACCTCAATAATTTCCATAAGATCCGAAGGATTATCCTTTGAGGGATCTATAAAGGCTCTTCCTTCCACTTTAAAATGTAAAAAGAAATTTCCTAATCTTAAATCCACAGAAGAAGGCTGAATTTGCTCCTCAATATTTTCTAAGGGTTCTAAGATTAATTCTTTCCTTTCTAAATAATTCTTTATATCCCTATCGCTAAGAATCAATTTTCAGACCTCCTTTTAAGTTGATTTCTATATATTATACCTTTATTTCATGGAATCATTTATTTTTTCTATATGTAAAAATAACGCTTGAAAATTTTACTATAAGTAAATATAATAGGGTAAACTTGGAAAAAGGAGGTAGGAATGGATTACAATACATTGTATTTAGCTTATAAGCCTCTCCTTTATAAATATTTGCATCTCCTTTACTCAAGGGAATTAGAATGGGAAGATTGGAAACAACATGGAGAAATGATTCTTTTTGAACTTATTAAAAAACATGATGAAAGTAAAGGATTCTTATCTAGTTATCTAAAAAAGAGTCTTTATTATGAGCTTCTTAATTATAAAAGGAGACTGAGCTCTAAAATAGATTATTATGAAAATTTTTATATTGAAAATTATGAAAGAGGAAGAAAAATAAATTTATCAAAACTCTCAAAGAGAGAAAGGGAGGTTATAAATCTACTATATTTTTCAAGATATAGTGAAAGGGAAACAGCAAAATATTTAAAAATATCAAGAAGAAGTGTAAGAATTTACAAAGAAAGGGCATTGAAAAAACTAAGGGCTACTAAATTACATTCATAAAGACGTCTACTAACTTGGGATCAAATTGAGTTCCAGCAAATTTTTTCAATTCTTCTATTGCTTCCTTTTTTGTTTTTTTCTCTTTATAGGATCTTCCCGAGGTCATTACTTCAAAGGCATCTACAATGGAGAAGATTCTTGAAACAAGAGGAATCTCTTCTCCTTTAAGACCTTGGGGATATCCAGAACCATCCCACCATTCATGATGGGAGAGAATAAGAGAAGCAATATGGGCTAATTCGTAAGAAGCTTCTGCAATTCTATATCCCACCTCGGGATGGGTTTTTATTTCCTCCCACTCTTTCGAATTAAGTTTATCTGGTTTTCTTAAGGTCTCCTTGGGGATAGTGATTTCTCCTATATCATGAAAGTGAGCAAGAAGAACTAACTCTTCCCTCTCAACATCAGAAAGATATAGAAAATCTGAAACTCTTAATGATAATTCCTTTATTCTCTCCTCATGGAATTTATTTTCAAAACTAACATCCCATAGGAGATTTTTAAGGGAAGAGATTATAGAGTCTCTAAAGGTTTTTCCTCCAATTAATTTATCTCTATACATCCTATCTTCCGCAAGTCTTAAAATATCTTCAATACTTTCTTCTTCTATTTCCTTTGTGGCAAATCCCAAGGAAATACTCAGTTTTATCAAGTTATTTTCTTTATTATTATGCTTCTCACAATTTCTTTTGATCCTTTTGCATATATCTTGAACCGTAAACTTATCAGTCTTTGGGAGAAGAATAACAAATTCATCTCCTCCCCATCGAGCTATTATATCCTCTCTTCTGCATGAGCTTCTAATAACTTCAGAGATTCGTATCAAAAGCTTATCTCCCTCTTTATGCCCAAAGGCATCATTTATAAGTTTTAATCCATTTAAATCCCCCATAATTATACTTAAGGGAAATTGTCTTTTAGTATTAAGTCTATTTAATTCCTCTTCAAAAAATGCTCTATTATATAGTCCTGTAAGTTTATCATGAAAGCTCATATATTTTATTTCTTCTTCCCTCTCTCTCCATTTTGATATATCTTGAACAACTTCGATAGCTCCAATTATCTCTTCCTTATTTTTAACAGGATATCCCCTTATGTGATATATTTTCCCATCAGAGGTTACTATCTCGCCTTCCTCCATCTTTCCTGTCTCCATGGCTCTTTTAACAGGACAATACTTACAGGGAGTATCTCTTTTATGCCAAAGCACATAACAATTTTTATCTATTAATTCCTGGAGAGAAAGATTAAGGGATTTTCCAACAGCTTTATTGGCATAAAGAATTTTTAAGTCCCTATCAAAATATATTACATGATCTTCTAACAAATCTAATATTAAATCCTTAAAGTTCTCAGAATTTAAGTTCTTTTCCATACCCTCTTTAGATTCCCTTAATTTTTTAATTTAATTATACTACAAGTTTTTGAAAAATTTCCTATAAGTTGAAAGAAAAAATGTAAATATAGCAGCAATAATACTATTTGTAAGTTAGAAAAGGAGGTTTTCTTTTTCAAAAAATGATTAAATATAAGATTCCTATCAACTTTGTTTTTCTTAACTTTCGTGTTATAATTTTGCAAAAAAGTGCTACTTTAAAAGGGAGGTATTGAAGATGCATATACCTGATGGATATTTAGGGCCCCAGACTTATGGAAGTATGTTTGTAGTTATGATGCCCTTCTGGTTTAGGGCATACAATTATATAAAAAATACCCTTAAAAATCGCCATATTCCCCTCCTTGCTTTGGGAGCAGCCTTTTCCTTTGTAATAATGATGTTTAATATTCCAACCCCAGGAGGAACTACAGGACATGGGGTAGGAGGTGTTTTACTTGCTATACTTTTGGGCCCTTGGCCAGCATTCCTGGTTATATCTATGGTATTAATTATTCAAGCAATAGTTTTTGGAGATGGTGGAATTACTGCAATAGCTGCAAATTGCTTTAACATGGCATTAGTTATGCCCTTTACTGGATATTATGTTTATAAACTTATTAAAGGAAATCATCCCTTATCCTCAAAAAGAGGTTTAATTTCTGCAGGAATCTCTGCATATTTTGGACTGAATATGGCAACCCTTTTTACAGCTATAATGCTGGGGATCCAACCATATATTGCAAAGGCCCAAGATGGTACCCCCCTTTATTTTCCTTATCCTTTACCTGTAACTATCCCCGCTATGATGCTGGAACATTTATTACTTTTTGGTTGGATAGAGGTTATAATCACTGTGCTTGTCCTTTATTACTTAATAAAAACTAATATGATAAAGGAGTGGGAAAATGCGTAAACTTTGGATTATTATTCTAATTCTTATAATTCTTTCTCCCTTAGGTATCATCCTTCCTTATATCTTTAATTCAGGAGATGCATGGGGAGAATGGGAGCCTGAGGATTTAAAGGAGCTTATTGGATATATACCAGAAGGGCTTGAGAAATTATCCTCCCTTGGTAAACCTCTTTTTCCAGACTATAATCTAAAAATCTGGGAAAATGGGAATTTACTCCAACAATCCTTAGGATATATAATTACTGGCCTAGTAGGAACAGGAATAGTTGTATTAGTTGTTTATTTATTAGGGAAAATTGCTATAAAAAATGAATGAGTAATTTTATAGATAAAACATTAAAGGATATAAATAAAATATTAAGGGATGCTCTTCTTTTTGAAGAGAGAAAGGAGTCTTTTTTATCTAAAATAAATGAAAAGATAAAAGTAGTTTCTTTGATTTTTGTGCTTGTCTTTCTAAGTTTCTTTCAAAAACTAAGTTCAATTATTATCCTATATCTATTTAGTATATATTTAGGATATATCGGGAAAATTGATATAAGGGTCCTTTTAAGAAGAACATGGATTTTTATCCCATTTTTTACTCTCATTATCGCTATACCTTCTATATTTATGATCCCAGGTAAACTTTCCCTTGGATTTACAAGGGAAGGTTTAATTAGCGCTATAAGATTTATATTGAGGGTTGCAACCTCAATTTCTTATATTCAAATTTTTATTCTAACAACTCCTTGGACAAAAATTTTCTCAGGATTAAGGGGTATTGGAATACCATCTCTTGTTATAACAATCCTTCTTATAACCTATAGGTATATACTTCTTTTATTAAAAATAGCAGAAGATCTACACCTTGCTAAAAAAAGTAGAACTATTAATATAAATTGGAAAAGGGAGCAAAGTTGGATAGGAAATACCATTGGTATTTTGGCAGTTAAAACCCATGAATTATCTAGGGAAGTTTCTCAAGGAATGATTTCAAGGGGAATAACAAAAGAGTTAGTATTTCCCAATAATAGTAAAATTTACACCAAGGATATTTTAGTATTAATTTTTACAATATTTATTCTTTTGATAGTTCTATTATCTATTGAGGTATAAAATATGAAAAACTTTAAAGAACCCATATTTAAATTAGAAAATGTAAGCTTTTATTATCTTGATCATAGAGTAGCTCTTTCATCAATAAATTTAGAAATATATGAAGGGGAAAGAATATGTCTCCTTGGTCCCAATGGTTCTGGAAAAACTACCCTTTTAAAAATCCTTGATGGGCTTTTATATCCCCAAGAGGGAAGAGCTTTTGCTTTTTCCAAGGAACTTAAAGAAAAGACCTTTGATGATCCCGAATTTAATAGATTTTTTAGAAAAAGTGTAGTTTTACTATTTCAAAGTGTAGATGCCCAACTTTTTTCTCCAAGGGTAGAGGATGAGATATCCCTTGGATTAATACAACTTGGTCTGAAACCAGAAGATATAAAGGAAAGAGTAAAAAATATATCAGAATTTTTTCATATAGCCCATCTTTTAGAAAGATCTCCCTATCAATTAAGTGAAGGGGAAAAGAAAAAAGTTGCCTTAGCTTCCCTTCTTGTTATTGATCCTTCCATTATACTTCTTGATGAACCAACAAACGGACTCGATCCTAAAAGTGCAAAGGAAGTTATAAAATATATAAAGGAACTTGAACTTCAAGGGAAAACTGTAATTACAGCAAGCCATGATTTAAATATGGTCCATGAAATTTCTGATAAATTATATGTATTAGGAGAGAACAAAAAACTCTTAAGAATAGGAAAAACTGAAGAAATTTTATCTGACAGAAAATTCTTAGAAGAGGCAAATTTAATTTAATTATCTGTAAACCTAGAAAAAATTAAAATCTTTGTGAAATAAATCAAATCTATCATTAGTAGATGATAAGGAAAGGGCATTAATAAGTGGTACCATAAAAAACTTTCCCTTTAAATTTATTTTATTAGCACTACACTTATATCGTTTACATTAGTATGAGTGGGTCCTGTTTTTATCAAATCTTCTAATTTTTCAAAGAAGTGATAAGAATCATTGTTTAAAAGATAAGTTTGAGGATCCATACTTAATTTTAGAGCTCTCTCAACGGTAATTCCATCGGAAAAGGCTCCTGCAGAATCTGTGGGTCCATCCCTTCCATCGGTTGCAAAGGAAAATAAAAGAATGTCATCAATTCCTTGGACTTCTATCGCAAAAGATAGGGCAAGTTCTTGATTTCTTCCCCCTAATCCCTTTCCCTTTAATGTTACCGTTGTTTCTCCACCAAAAATTAATGCACAGGGAGAAGATATGGGACTTCTTGAAAACCTTACTTCCTTTACTATTCCTGATATTACCTTAGTTACTTCCCTTGCTTCTCCCTCTAAAAATCCAGTAATAAGAAGGGGATTAAATCCAAAGGATCTTATCCTTTCCACAACCCTTTCCAAACAATCTCTATTGGATAAAATTATAGTAGTAAAATGTCTTCCATCAATATCCTTTGGTGTTTCTGGAATTTTTCCAAGTATACCAGAATTTATTACATTCCTTACCCTCTCTGGTATCTTATCCCAAAGATCATATTTTTTAAAAATTTTATATACATCATTAAAGGTTGTAGAATCAGGAACAGTAGGCCCCGATGCAATTGTGTCAATAGAATTTCCAATAACGTCAGAAACAGCAAGGGTAATTATTGTTCCTTTACATGCCTTTGCCAATTGTCCTCCCTTTATTCTACTTAAATGTTTCCTTACCGTATTTATCTCTTGAATCCTTGCAGAACAAGAAAGAAGAAGTTTTGTTGTATTAATTTTATCCTCTAAGGATATTCCTTCGCAGGGTAAGGGAAGAAGGGCAGATCCCCCTCCTGAAAGAAGAAAGATTAAAAGATCATCTTCCTCTAAGCTCCTAACGAAATCAAGGATCTTTTCTGCATTTTTCATTCCCCTTTCATCGGGAAAGGGATGGGAAGAGTAAAGGATTTTAACTTTATCATCCATTTCCCCTTCATACCCATAGGGAACAACAATATATCCTCCTTCAATTATATCTCCCATTATATCTATAGTAGCTTCCACCATAGGAAAGGAAGCCTTTCCCACAGAAAGAAGGTATGTTTTACCCTTTATAGGATATTCTTTATCCTTAACTTTTATCTTCCTTTGATTCCTATCGTAAAAAAGATACCTTTTTACTGCTAATTTAGGATTAGCTGCTTCTAAGGATGATTTAATAATATTCCAAGCAATTTCCCTCATTCTTTTATGGCAAAGTTTACATTATCAAAAAGAATTGATGGAAAAGTTCCCATAAGTGAAGGATAAACCCTGTCTTCTATTCCTATTACATTCTTCATAACATCATAGATATTTCCAGCAACCATAGCATCCTTTATATGTCCCACAATTTCTCCATTCTCAACATATAAACCAGGAGAAAGTCCTATTGAAAAATCTCCATTGGGAATATTTCCACTATGGGCTCCCAAGACCTCAGCAATAATTATTCCCCTATCCATAAGTTGTATTAGATCCCTTAAAGATTTATCACCAGGTTTTATAAAAAGATGTTCTAAAGAGGGTGAAGGGGTTGCCCTTACCACATCTCTTTCCCAAGTTTTATATCCATGTCCTGTGGAATTAACATTCATTTTCTTTCCATAATAAAGATCATAGTAGAAATTTTTTAAAATCCCATTTTCTACGATGGGAAGATATCTACAGGGGATTCCTTCATCATCAAAGGATCTTGCATCAGGGAAGGAATCATTTAAGGGATCATCATATATAGTGAGGGATGAATCAAAAATTTTCTCCCCTATTTTATTTATTAAAGGGGAAGTTTTTTGATAAATATATTTTCCATTGGTGGCATATATAAGTCTCCAGATTAAAACATAAATGGAATTAGAAAGAAAAAGGGTTTTTATTCTTCCACTTTTTGTCTTTACTTCTCTCTTTGAACGATTAAATAGATTTATAATATAATCAAAATCCTCCCTAGAAAATTCTTTAAATTTTTTATCTACAATAACTCTACCAATTGATGCATAGGATCCCTCATACATAGCAAATGCATAGCTTTGATATTTTGAAATCTTTGTGGAAAGATCAGCCCCATTACTATTTATCAATCTTATATTAACTATACTCTTAATTGCTCCAACATTTATTTGGGTTTTAGTATTCTCAGATAAAATCTCAAAAATTCTATTACATTCTTCAACCAACTTGGAATTATTTAAATCTTCTATGGATGGATCATAGGTATTAAGCTTCATGGTATCCCTTGAAGATGGAAAGCTAAATTTTCCTTCTACTTCTCCTCTTAGAGAATCTAAGGCATTTTTAACCAAGTCTTCAGGATCCATAAGATTTTTTGTATAGGCAAAACCCAACCTTCCATCTTTTATGATTCTTAAACTAATTCCTGATTGAATTGTACTATCAATATCCTTGAGTCTTCCATTTTCAAAGGAAACCCCATCTGCTATATAATTTACTTCATAAATTTCTGCTTCTTCAGAATATTTCTTTGCAATATCCATTAATTTCTCTAACATTACACACCTCCTATCACCACATTCTTGATTAAAATATGGGGACCACCATAACAGGAACGAATATTAAGCTGCCCCTTTCCACATCCTCCCGATTCTCCTAATACAAAATCATTTCCTATCTTGTATATATCCTTTAAGGTTTTATAGAGATTTCCAGAGATATTTATATCTCTTAAAAGTTTACCAATTTTTCCATTTTTAACCTCATAAGCATATTGAGCTCCAAAGGTAAAGTTTTCTCCTGAGGTTTCTCCTCCTTTGGAGTCTAAAATATATAAACCATCCCCTAATTCCTCCAAAAGCTCCTCAAAGGTTGAATTTCCAGGCTCTATAAATATATTCCCCATTCTAATAATGGGAGGATATCTATAATCTTCCGCTATACAATGTCCTGTAAGGGGCTCTCCAAATTCCTCAGCTGTCCTTCTTGAATGCAATCTTCCTACAAGAACACCATTTCTAAGAAGATAGGTCCTTCTTGATCTTACCCCTTCATCATCATATTTATAAAATCCTAGTTGATTAGGCATTGTGGGATCATCTATTATTGTTAGAATTTCATTACCAAGTTGGGCTCCCATCTTCATCCTCTCCCTCATAGAGGGATTATCTTCAATTAAGTCCGCTTCTGAAAAGTGCCCAAAGGCTTCATGGGTAAAAACCCCAGTAAGCTTAGGATTAATTATTATATTATAAACTCCGCCCTTTACTGGCTCTGCCTTTAAAAGATCCAATACAAGTTTTGTTTTTCTCTCAAATTCTTCTTCTCTATCTCTTAATTTATAAAATCCATCACTTCCTCCAATCCCAACCCTTACATTCTGAACCAAATTTCCCTCATAGCTTATTATATCCCCATATATGTTTGTAGTAATCAGATCTTCTCTTATCTCTGTACCTTCGGAATTTACAAAATATTTTTCTCGAATTGTTTCAGTATATTGCATATTTGTTGTTACATTTTCATATCTCAGGGAAATATTATTATAGCCTTTAATAACTTCTAATTTTTCCTCCATGGATATTTTTCTTGGATCTTCCTTTAAAGGGGGGATAAAGGTATCCTTTATTACTTCAGATTTGACAAATCTTACAGGTTTTTTAGTGCTTTTTACCATAAGATTAACATTTTCTAATACAGTTTTTATAGCCTTTTCTGCATCTTCCTTTTTGGTAAAAGAGATGGAAGAAAAACCACCACCTTTAAGAATCCTTAATACGAAACCATCTCCTGTATTTGTGCCCAGCTGATAAATTTCTCTCCCGTTTAACACTATTCTTGTTTCCCTCATAATTTCATATCTTAAATCCACATAATCCGCATCTATTTGGGAAATTATATTTTTAAGAATATCAAACATATTTAAAACCTCCCAAAAATAATATTTTACCCTATCTAACTTTATAGATAATTTTTTATTCTTTCAATATAAAAATTTATGCTAAAATATTTTAAATGATATTATAAGGAGGAAAAATATGCAAAATATAAAGGAAAAAGCTTTAGGGGAAGTTTCTAATACTTTTATCCTTAAAGACCAATTCGGAGAAGAGTTTGATATTTCAAAAAATAAAGGTAAAAAAATTCTTTTATCCTTTCATCCTTTAGCCTGGACATCAATTTGTGGGAAACAAATGTTAACATTGGAAGAAAATTATAAGAAATTTTTAAGTCTTAATACTATTCCTGTGGGATTAAGTGTTGATCCTTTACCTTCCAAAAAGGCATGGGCTGAAAATTTAGGTTTAAAAAATTTAAAAATTCTTTCAGATTTTTGGCCCCATGGAGAGGTTGCTAAAAAGTATAATATCTTTAGAGAAAAGGATGGATTTTCCGAAAGAGCAAATATAATAATAGATGAAGAAGGAAAAATAATATTTTTTAAAATTTATCCCATAAGGGAGCTTCCTAATATAGAGGAAATAATCAAATTTTTAGAGGGAAAGGACTTTATTATGTAAAAAGTTAAATTCTTAATTTCTTTCTTATTATTCAATTTCTCCCTTTTCTAATAAATCAAGAAATTTTTGAGCTATCTCAGGATCAAATTGTTTTCCCATATTATTTCTTATCTCTTTTATAATTTCTTCTTTAGATAAAGCTTTTCTATAAGGTCTATCAGATTTCATTGCGGAATATGCATCTGCAATAGAAAGAATTCTCGCGAGAATAGGTATATCCATACCCTTAAGACTTTGGGGATATCCCTTACCATCATATCTTTCATGATGATATAAAACTGCTTTAAGCAGTTTTTCCATTTTGGGTAATTGACTTAAGATAAGATATCCTAATCTTGGATGTTCCTTTATAATCTTCCATTCTTCCTCGGTTAAAGAGGCTGGTTTTTTTAATATATTGGATGGAATACCTATTTTACCTATATCATGAATCTTTCCTGCAAGATCTAATATTTCCAAATCTTCCTTTGAAAGCCCTAATTTTTCCCCAAGCTTTACTCCATATTTTGCTACATCCTGGGAATGAGTAAAAGTATAGTTATCTTTGTTATCAATACCAATGATTAAACCTAAGAATGTATCAAATTTAGGTGGAATAGCCCTTTGAGACTCTGGTTCCTGTTGTATAATAGCATATTGCCCTCCTCCTAAGGTTTTTGCCTTATACATAGCTGTATCTGCTAAAGTTAATAATTTTTCAGGATCATCGGTATCTGTGGGATAAGAAGCAATACCTATGCTTATTTTAATAGGTATCTTCTCATCATTTGGTGTGGATATATAAGTTTTACTTAAATTATTTAAAATTCTTTCGGAAATTTTTATTGCTCCCTTTATAGGGGTTTCGGGAAGGATTATAGCAAATTCATCTCCACCATATCTTCCCACAATATCTACCCTTCTACATGATTTTTTAATTAAATTAGCAAGCTTCTTTAATACTTCATCCCCAAAGGCATGTCCATATGTATCGTTAAATAATTTAAAATCATCTACATCAATAACAATAGTAGAGAGAGGATGTTTATATCTTTTAATTCTTAATATCTCCTTATTGAAGGCCTCCTCTAGGGCTCTCCTATTGAAAATTTCCGTTAAGGGATCAGTGGTAGCAAGTTCCTTTGTTTTTTGAAAAAGACGGGCATTCTCAATAGCAGTTGAAAGAAAATTGGATATAGTGGTTAATAATTCGATACTCTTATCTGAATATATTTCCCTTTTCCTATTGTGTTTGAGGATTAAAGCTCCAATAGATTTATTCCCTGAGATTATGGGAATACATAAAATACTTTTTGTTTCTATGGGATCTTTGCTCAAAATATAACTTTTATTTTCTAAAGTCTCTAAAATTAGTAATTCATCATTTTTTGTTAGCTTTTCATCTTCATCCCGAATATTTTTTGATACAATCTCAAACTTTTCTCCACAACCATCACTACATAATACTAAATAGAAGGCAGAAAAATCAAAAAGCCTTGGAATTTGCATGGAAATAATATCGAAGATAACCTCTAACTCTATGGAAGAAGTAATACTACTTCCTATCTCGTTTAAAATAGAAAGCTCATTAATGTAGTTTTCAAGCTCCAATTCGTATCTTTCTCTCTCTTTAAAGAGTGATACCCCTTGTAATCCTGCACTAATTTGTGCTCTTAGAATCTCATATATTATCCCCAATTGAGGACCTAATTCAAAGAGGGCATAACCCCAAGAATTTTCTTGATAATAGAGGGGCTCGATTATAAAGGTAATTCTCTTTTCAGGAAGATATTTTTGGGGGATAATCTCATCAATGGGAAAGGACTCCAAGTTTCTCTCTTTATGATTATATCCAATTAGTATTTTGCTTGTTTTATAAGGGGGTTCTCCATTATCATATAAAACTATATAAAAGGTTTTTATTCCTAAGTTTGGAATATTTTCCTTAATTTCCCTTGCAATATTCTCCAATATAAAACTTGAGATTAAATTTATCCCTGCATAAGCCAAGTTATTTCTTTGTTGTTCTGTTCTTTTTCTTCTATAACCTTGTATTCTTTCTGCATAATAACTTAGCATAACCCTTGCTTGATGCCACAGATTTTCAGAAAAATAAATTTGCTCCCTTTCCAAATAGTTATGTAAAAATCTCCTTAATAAAGAAATATATTCTTGAAAAATCCCTACAAAAGGAATAAAATTTTCCTTCAGTTTCAAATTTTTCTCTAAGGTATGAAGAAAGTAATTAGATTCTCTTTTACTTAGATTATAAACAAAATTCCTGTATATCTCTCCAAAAATATTTTCTTCAACATTTCCTAGGTTATCTTTAACATATTTAATAAAAGCTCCTTCTAAGGATAAGAGATCATTACAAAATGTAACTTTCTCTTTATCTTCTACCCTTGCTCTCTCAATGCCAGAATACTTACATCCGCAGGAATCCCTAATAACCAAATTGGTAGGAAGCTTTATAATCTCTGGAAAATCTTGTCCTGATATAAGGCCAAGTATTGTCTCCAAAGCCTTCCATCCTATGTCTTTTAAGGGTTGCCCAACAGTGGTAAGGGGAGGAGTTATAAAACTTGCTTCTTCAACATCATCAAAACCAGTTATTTTTAGATCCTCTGGTATAATATATCCCCTTTCCTTAAGCTCCTCTATAGCTCCAAGGGCCATATCATCATTTGAAGATACAAGGACATGAAAATCGATTTTTCTTTTGTTTAAAAAATACTTAACTGCTTCTCTTCCAGTATCATGAAGGAAATCTCCATAGAAGATATTTTCTTGCGGTATTTCAATATTATAATTTTTAAGGGTTTCCATGAATACGTTGTATCTTATTTGGGCCTCCATATTTTGAAGAGAACCAGTAATAAATGCAAATTTTTTATAGCCGTGATCCTCAATTAAGTGTATCAAAAGCTCCTTAAATCCCCTTTCATTATCTACAATTATGCTGGTAATTCCCTCTATGGGAAGACCTATATTTACTGTAGGTATTTGTAGGGAGAAATTTCTACAAAAATTTGTTATCTCTTCCAATGTGGTATCGGAGCTTAAAGAAGAGGAGAAAATTATAACTCCATCTACACTTTTTTTGGAAACTAAATTATAAATTATATTTCCCTTTTTCTCGTAATTTCGAGGTGAATTTAAAGTTTTTCCTGTAAAACAGTAAAGATCAACATTATAATATTCTCCAGCAGAAAATATCCCCGAAAGAATTTCCCACTGATAAACATATAAGTTATCCACAATTATACCTACTCTTTTTCTCATCACAAAATCCCCCTTTAATAAAGAAGGGAGATAATCTAAATTATACAGCTTTAATATATAATTTTCCAATATAAAATAAAGGGCTAATCTAAAAATCACTTTTTGGAAAAACCTCCTTTTAATATTCTTCTACTAAAGCATTAGTTGATAGATTTTATTGTTTCTTCTCTTATTGAAAAGGATGAAAATTAATTATAGGTTAGAAAAAGGATTGGAATAGAAGAGAATTTTTTTGATATAATAAATCCTATGAGAGATGGTATTATTTTTATTTTTAGTTTTCTTTTAGGAATAGGTGGGGGAACTTTGGGTACTGCAATTTATTTTTTTAGTAATATCAATAAAATTAAAATCTTGCCCTCTTTATTTAAAAAGGTGCATCCTCTAATGTTTTTCTTCTTACTTAGCTTCCTTTTGTCTTCTATTTTCTCTCCTTTTAGAGCCTTTTCCTTAATTAATTTTTTAGTCCTATTCTTTATGTTTACCATTTATATGTTTTTTATTGGTGAGGAATTTGATGGGAATAAGATGGAGAAATTTTGGGACTATTTTATTTTTGGTACCTCTTTAATGGCCTTCGCAGGAATAACTGTATTTTTCTACAAAGGTGTCTATGCTGAGACTCCCTTTATTGGAAAAAATGGTTTAGGAACCCTGTTAGCTACAGTGGTACCTATTATACAATGGAAGATAATTAAGAATTCAGAGAATAAGCTATGGTACTATCTTTGTCTGATAATCACCCTTATAGGTTTAATACTCACCATGTCTCAAGGAGCAATATTAGGATTAATAACGGGAGAGACTTTGTTTTTTATTTGTGGGGATAAAAAGGCTAAAAAGAATATTTTAATTTTGACTCTCTTGGGTCTTTTTATACTATCTATTTTTCTTGTTAGATCATTGGTTGTAAAAGATAGCTTATTTTCCTTATTTAAAACAAGGATAGATCCCTTCTCCACTTCAAAAACCGCTAGGATCTTTATATGGAAATCGGCATGGAATATTTTTTTAGATTATCCTATAACAGGAGTAGGTTTTGGATCTTTTAGTAAGATATATCCTATGTATAAAATACCGGAAGCTATAGAAGAGAATTTCTCCTTTGCTCACAATCTTCCCCTTAATCTTCTTGCCGAAACAGGAATATTAGGTTTTTTAGGATTTTCTTCCATGGTCATTAGATTTATTCTTTTAGGATTTAAGAGATATTTTAGGCGAAGGGATACCTTTATTCTTTCTTTATTAAGTAGTTTCTCAGCCTATATGACCCATCAACTTTTTGATGGAACCATGTGGTCTTTGCATTTAGGCATGATCTTTTTTGTTTTTATATTCTTTTTAGATTATGAGAAACAAAATTCTTTTTCTTCTTCCTTATTTTAATATAGCAGGCACAGAGATTCATGCTATTGAGCTCGCTAATGCCTTGAAAGATAGATTTGAGATAAAAATTGTAGCTCCCTATGGTAAAGGAGTGGAGCTTTTACCTCAGTATGATATTTCTTATTCAGAATTGCCATTATTGTCCCCTTTAAACTATGGAAAATACCTTAGAATCTTAAGGAAGATCATCTTAGATTTTAAACCAGAGATTATCCATGTACATGGAGCTCATGAACTCACATATTTAGTTAAAGGGGTTTTTCCTTCTACCCCTGTAATATTTACATGTCATGGCTATAATTCAGATTATCCCTTTTTAGATTATAAATTGTCTGCCTTTTTTAATAATAAGTATAGTAATAAAGTGATAACAGTTTCAGATTATGAAAGAAAAAATTTGTTAAAGGCAGGTCTATCAGAGAATAAACTAGTAGTTATTTATAATGGTATTCAAGAGAATAAAAAGATGAGAAATTTGCCTATGAAAATTGATGGTTTTATTTTGGGAACCTGCGCTCGTCTTACTAAAAGGAAGGGAATTAACTATCTTATCGAAGCTTTTCAAAGGATAAGGGAGAAATACAAAGATATTCACTTGGTTATTATAGGAGATGGGGAGGATAGAAAGAATTTAGAAAAACTTGTTTCTCAAAATAATAAAGATTATGTTCATTTCCTTGGAAGTATTCCAGAAGCATCCTCTTATTTTTCCAATTTTCATATATTTGTGCTTCCCTCTCTAAATGAGTCTTTTGGGATTGTAATTTTAGAGGCAATGGCTCAAAGGATACCAGTGATAGCTACTAGGGTTGGAGGGGTACGGGAGATCATTAGAGATAAAGAGACGGGAATTTTAGTGGCTCCAAAAGATGTAAGAAGTTTAGTAGAGGCCATTATTGAACTTTTGGAGAATGAAGAGCTAAGGAATAAGATTAGGGAAAGGGGATATACAAGGTATAAGGAAAATTTTACTTTGGAAAAGATGTTAGAAAAAACTTCTAAAATTTATGAAGAAATTCTTTTTAATTCCTCTAAATAGATTTTGTTAAGTACTCCTGAGAGAATAATAGTAGAAAGGGTATGATATCCTTTTTCTTCTGTCCATTTCCAAAACTTTTCTACATTTTTTTCATTAATTAATCCCAAAATTCTTTGTATAAAATTTCCTATTTCATAAATTTTTCCAAGTTGTATCATCATTTTTACTTCAAGGGTTGGATGTTTTTTATAAAAATACATGGCGGATCTTGCTCTTTCCCTCTCCTTTTCAAAAAGGTAAGAGGGGTTTTTTAAGTTAGGAGGAAGGATAAGATGCCATACTCTTACTTTGTCCGAGTTTATAAGTTTTATATTTATTTTTTTAAGTCTAATCCCAAGTTCTAAATCTTCCCATCCATAGAAGGTAAAATTTTCATCAAAAAAGCCAGTTTTTAATAATATTTCCTTAGCCACACTTGCATTTCCAGTAGCAAAAAAGGCTGAAGATATGTCTCTTAATTTAAATTTTTCTTTCCATGGTTTTTTCCAGTTATAGGTGTTTATTACTGGACCTTGTACTAAAACTTTAAAATTATTTTCTTTCTGAATTTCATAGTGATTTTTAAGAAAATCTCTATTTACAAATATATCACTATCGATAAATACAATTAATTCTCCTTGGGATTTATTTAGGGCTAAATTCCTTGCATGAGCAGGTCCCCTTCTCTCAGAAGAATATATGTATTTTAAGTTTTTATAAATACTTTTTAGGTTTTCCACATACTCTTTGGTATCATCATTTGAGCCATCATCGGATACTATTACCTCATATTCCCCTTCAAAATCTTGGTTTAATATTTGGAGGAGAATAATTCCCAAAAGCTCTCTTCTATTGTATGTGGGCATAATTACACTTATATGCATAGATTAAATTATATCAAAAATCTAAAGGAGTTATTAAGCGAATATTAATTGTAGTTTAGTTCCAGGCTAGCTCAAAGATCAATGGCAAAGAGAATTAAAAGAAAAATTCCAAGAGGGATCCTTGTCAAATATCTTGTATCTGAGACAGGTACCTCTATTTCACCTCTTCCAAAGAATCCTCAGATTTGAATTTAGCATTCTTCCTTATCTCACATTTGAATAGTTCTAAATTATCCTCTCTATTGCATTGTTCTTAAATCTTTTCAAATAAATCTTGTTTCACATTTATCTCATTATTTTAACTTCCTGAAAATAATCTTGATGGGGCATATTCTATTCAACAAACTTCTGATGGGGGATAAATTGTTGCGGTATATACAAATTCCTTAAAATCCTTCAATTAAGTTAAAAATCTCAGAATATAATCTTTTTTACTCTAACAGCACCTCAATTTTGTAATATTTTCCTTCTCTTACATCCTTTGAATATGGTTCTGAAACTATATCATCTTCTACAATTTCCCTTTTATCTTCTGATCCATATAGTATATACTTTTTTACCTTTGCGCTATTTTCTCCAAAGGTGTTTAGTCTTTTAGGATTTAAATAGTAAATAATGGTATTTCCTAAGAAATTTACTACGTAAGAGTTTTCAGGTATTTGGAGTTTTAATATTTTTCCATTTTTATAATATTCCACTTCCTGGGCCTTTTCTGTAAAGAGGAAAGAGGGCAAAAATGGGGTAAGTTTAAATATCAATTTTTTGTTATTATCCAAATAGAAGGGATTTTTACCAAAGGACATTAAAATTAGAATATTATAAAACTCTGCAGTACTTCCTGAGAGCCTTGCAGAAAATCCTGCACCATGAATATTGGAATCTGGATTAGCACTACTTACTATAAAGGATACATTTTCAAATATGCTTCTTTTATAAATTTCTGGATTCATAAAAGGTACAAGACAAGTTTTTATCTCTTTAAAGAATATCTCTGGATTTGTTTTTAAAATCTCGAGGAGATATTTGTATTCTAAATGGAGGAATATACTCTCATTTTCAAGCCATCCTGGGAGAAAAGCTTTTATTCTTCCAATTTCAAGAGGAGCTTTTTCTAAAGAGGTATTTACTTTGTACATATTAAGTTTTTTATCGAATAGATCTTTTTCTTTCACCTTTTCTATAATTTTTACCTTTTTCTCCTGGTCCTTTTCAGCCTTCAAAAAGTGTACCTGTCCTTCGAGAAATAAAGGCAGAGATTTTCTTTCAAATTTTTTAGGCTTTAGTATTCTCTTATCCTCTTCTTCTATCAATTCAAACTCTACAAGATCATAGTAGAAATATGTATGATAAAGTTTATTTTCCCCATCATAGGCATTTTCCAATTCTCTTTCAAGTTTCTTTAAGAATAGATCTAAATATTTATTAACTTCTGATAACTCTACTGAAATTTCCTCTCCATCTATTCCAAATCTTATCTTCTCTCTATAAATTTCTCTTGCTTCCGAGGCCCTATCCCAGAATTCAAAATTTGATATTTTTCTCTCAAGACTTTTTTGAGTTATTTCAAGAATAGAATTCAAAAGAGTATAAACTTCTATGGGTAGGTTTATTTTTTCTTCATATATTTGATATTTTTCAATCCAATTTTTAATTAGTAAAATTAGTCTTTTTAATTCAAAGGTTTCATTTAATGAGGAGCCAAATATTCCAGGAAGTCCATTTAGGGCATCATTCCAACCTGGTCTTCCTGCTTCCATCTCAATACCAATATTGTCAGGATCTAAAGTGGAATATTTTATTAAGCATAAGGTAAAGAGTTTAGATAAAAGATTTGTATAGTAAATATTTCCTTTTCCGTAATTTTTCCTTGCCTTATCAGGTTCCACACTTCTTGATTTTATAAGTTTTAATTTTTCCTCATCTTTTATTAAAGATCTGTATTGTCTTACTCCCCTTTCGGTTAATACATATCTTTCCCTTCTTGGAAGAACCCTTTCATAGTTATCATAATAGGTAAATAATTTTATTCTTAAGAGTAATTCCTCCATTTTATCAGGGAACAAGGATTCAAAACTTTCTATTAAATCAAGATTATAGAACCAATGATCTATCCAATATCCTTCTCCAAATTCTGCATCCTCAACCTTTTTACTGCTTGTAATAATAAAGGAAATAAATTCTATTAATTCTCCTTTTTTAAGTGGGAAATTATACTTCTCTAAGATTTTTATGATGTCATAAGGAACAAAGGGTTTTTGGATCATAACCTCTACTTCCTTTTTTTCCTTTCCTCCTATCCAATCTCCTAAATCTTCCTCTGTTCCCTCAAAAATATATTTAATTCCCTTAACTACTAAGGGATTGTATCCATCAAGTTGAATGAGATTCATAAAGTATAAAACATTAAAATATCCTATGTTGGGATTGAAGTATAAATCATTTCTTCTATTTTGATTTATATCACGGAAATTAGCATTTCCCTGAGAAAAATAATTTACTTCAAGTTTAAAGAAGTTATAATCCCTTTCTAAATCACCGTGCTTTCTTGAAAAGAGATATATTACATCCCTTTTATCTTTATATTTTAAAGTGATGGGAAATCCTCCCCTAAGTATATTGTCTAAGAAACTTTGTCGTGCATAGGAGTTGAATTCTTTTGATGAAGTATATATAAAGGAGTAATCTATAATTTCCCTTATTAAGTATTTGTTTTCTTCAGCTTTTCTTTTTATAAAATCAGTATTCATATATTTTTTAGAAAGTTCCTTTAGCTGAGAAAGAAACTTTGCTTTTCCTACAAGAGAGATGATGGTTTTTTCCTCCTTAGGATTTAAGGTTAAAAAGGCATAGGAAAAAGCTGATGGAGTTCTATTTCCATAATATACTATAGGCGGTAATTTAAAATTTTTGTCCTCAAAAGCTTTAGGATAGCTGAAATCACTTACGGGAAAGAAGATTAGATCAGGATCTACCAAAATAGCAAGGGGCTTTTTTTCTTCTAAAAAGGCGAAATAAAAATGTCCTTCTTCTATTGGCTTTACTTCTGTCACATCCTGGAAGGAGGAGCAAAGCCTATAGTAGGGTATATTCTCTTCTAAATTATCTACCCTGTACCAAGCCTCGATGGTTCTTGACATATTTTTCATTACCTCATTAGTTAATCCATAGGGAAGGATTTGGGGAAGTCCATCGATAAATTCAAGGCTTAGGTTTTTATCTCCCTCATTTTTTATACTTAATATACGTACTAAGGCACCTATAGGTTCCGAAGGTAAAGTAAAGTAATTTACTTGACAGGAGAGGCCTAGAGTTTTGTTTATTTCAAATATGGTAAGATCATAGGGGGTGATACTAATTTTATTTTCTATTTCAAAGTCTTGACCTCTGGGAGAGAAAGTTTCATATATTTTTCCATCTATTTTTATAAAAGTTCTAAAACCATAAATTGGAGTGAGTCTATAGGCTTTATTGGCAGGATGGAATTCAAGAATTGCTCCATCTTTACTTTCAAATCCAAAACTTGCAATACATTGCCCTCGATTTACATAGAAGCACCACATAGGTATTCCAAGGATTCCTGATATTCCTGGAAGAAAGCTTGAAAAGGGAAAGGCATAATTATAATTGTAAATATTAAAGGTTAATTCCCTCTTGGGATCAACCTCATATTTTACTTGAGGGTTCATAATTTCCTCCTGAATTTTTAAAAAGTTTCATACTAAAACTTAGTTTAGGATATTTAAGTAGTTTAGGTCAATGGATAATGAAAGATGTATAAAGAAACTGAGATAAAGAAAGATAAATAGAGTGATTATTTATCCTTGAAAATTCTTGTTTTAGGTGCACTTGACCCTGAATTGATTTTAATGTCAATAGAGATCTTAATTTTAAAAGATTCGATAAATTATGTCCTTCGTTGGATATAACCTCAGTAAAAGGTTTTTATATCATTATGTATAGAAAAAGGCTCAAATTTAAATATCTATTAATTTCAACAGTAATACTTTTTGGGATTGTTATTTTTAAAAATGCTTTATTTTGGAAAGAATTTAAACCTTTTATAAAATTTAGGCCTTTTCATATTTATTTTTCAATATATTTATTTTTTTT